>JACCDO010631141.1_pt1 | contig 36778 bp, 24 predicted proteins | sample 7446101 | NCBI WGS metagenome assembly JACCDO01 (sample SAMN15323440, study PRJNA562643) | freshwater metagenome | isolation source: river surface water | place: USA:Blue River Watershed | collected 2017-08-16 | reverse complement strand
TTAAACTTCTCTAATTTTCTCGTCTTTTCAACACCCCGGAACTTGATCAATCATTCGATTTTGTGCTCTGAATAAGCGAAATCATTTGGTAATTATTACCTCTTAGAGTTGCAATGTCTATCAATGTGGGCAATAAGTTGAACGTGGAGGTGCTGGAGCTGAATGAGTCTTCCAAAAAAGCCATTCAATCTCATGAAGAAAGTTTGCGAAAAATAGAAATTAAAACGAAAGCAAAGTCTGTAGTTGTCCCGACGGCGATCGATGATGTAAAGAGCACCTTGAGGTCGCTTGGACATCCAATCACTCTGTTTGGAGAAGGCCATTATGATAGAAGAGAACGGTTAAGGGAGATTATGGCGGAAAAAGAATTAAACTTGGGAGATGTAGAAAAATTAACAAGTAATGTTAAAAATGAAGCAAAAGCTGTTAATAAGAACAAGAAAGAAGAGGTTTTCTACACGGTAGCATCAGAAGCACTAATAAATGCAAGAAAATTTATTGCCGATTCTTCCTATCGATTAGCTCAAGAGAGATTACAGAAAACAAAGCATATTCGTTCCGACAAGGATGCCTCTAATGCAGAAACAGAGGCAGTTGGTAGATTGTATCAAAATTGTGCCAAAATATCGTTAGCTGGCAGTCAAATAGGCGACGATCGGCCGTTGACTAGCGTTAGATACTCCAAGTCGTCAAATATATTCGCATCGGTATCATTAAATACAAACATCAAAATATGGGACATAGATAATAACTTAGCGAATAAATACACCCTACGTGGCCACGAGGAGCGAGTCACGTCCGTTGCATGGCACCCGCAGGCCTATTTCCCTGACGCCAATGGAAGTAATAATAGAAGCAACAACTTTGATGGAATATTCCTAGCGTCCACATCAGCGGATAAAACCTGCATGTTGTGGGATTGCCGACCTAATGCATCACTCATGGATGTAGACGGTGCGGCGGTGGACAGCCTAGCAGTGGATAAGAACTACTCCAGGAAGGCCGTGTTCAGTGGCCACAAGGGGAGTGTGACAGACTGTGCTTTCCATCCAAACGGTCGATATTTGGGTACATCCAGCTGTGATTACACGTGGAGATTGTGGGATATAGAGACACGCAGTGAGTTGCTGCTGCAAGACGGGCATATCAACGAGTGCAATGGGATAGCGTTTCACCACGACGGCTCCTTGGTTGCCACCTGCGATTATGCAGGCGTTATCCTGTTGTGGGACCTTCGATCGGGTCAACAAATTCATTTTTTTCAAGGTCATTTAAAGAAAATTTCTTGTTTGGATTTCAATTCCAACGGCTTTCAGCTGGTTAGTGGGGGCGTGGACAACACTATCCGTATATGGGATTTGCGCAAGAAGAAGTTGTTTTACACCATCCCTGGCCATGTCAACAGTGTCTCGGATGTGAAGTACAGCAGCGACGGCGAGGTCATTGTGTCTTCGTCACTAGATGGAACAGTGAAAGTGTGGGGAAGTCGCGACTATCGCAACCTCAAGACATGCCGAGGCCACTCCGGTCGAGTCATGGCGTGCGACGTCATGTCCCAAGGAGGTAGTATAAATATTGTATCCTGCGGTTACGACAGAACTGTCAAACTGTGGAACATGTAAGTATAAGAAGATGTACATAGTATTACATAGTTATTACAATTTTGGACATGTTAACTGCTGCCTTGATCAATGGGACCGCCGCCGACGTCGACCGCGTCCTTGCTGCTGAGCTCGACCGCGTCCTCCTGCTTAACGGCGACGAGGGCAGGTTTGGCGGAAATCCCTGTCGGCGGTTTATTACTCTTCTCTTCGACGAGTCGGCGCTCAAACTCTTCCGTCAGTTTAGCAACTAGTTCGTTTTCTTCAATTTTACGTTTTTCCTCCAAGAATTCGTCGATGTAGCGCACGAGCTCCTCCTTGCCCTCCTTCGACACGATCATGTTGTACGGAGTCATCTTGTCTTTGTTCTCGTAGAACAGAATATTCAACGACTTCACAAGGAACAGGATTTCTCTGATGATGCCTAGGTGGCTACACTGCGCGGCGTAGTGAAGGGGCGTGAACTCATTCACCAAATCCTTCGAGGAAATCAGGGATTTTGCCAGCTCGTTGTCGTATGGGTTTGGCTTGTCGAAATGGCTTATCGTCGTCATGTAGAGCAGGTACTTGACCACGTCGGCATGGCCCTTGATGCACGCGCGATGCAGCAGGTTCTGCTGGTCCATTTGGTTCAATATTAAAATTATCTTGGGGTAGTTGACTTTTGTTACCACATACTTCAGAAAATCAAGCTGTGCGTGATCCACGGCGCAATGAAGAAGGGTGTTGTACGAGTCGTTCTTCCGCAGGAACAGGTGGTGCTTATTCTTGTTTGCTCTGGAAAATGTAGGCGTTATTTCAGTTATTGTCCTGCACGAAGCCAACTCTTCGTCGAATATTTCATCATTCATTGGAGGATATAGATTTTTGATGGTTGCAATGAAGCGGAATATGTCGAGGTGACCGTAGATAGCGCATAAAATTGTGCAGTTGTTTCCTTCGTTATTAACATCATTCAGCAAAGTAGATCCGCCCAAGTCATAAAAATATTGAAACATCTCCAAATGGTTGTGTATTATGGACAGCAATACTACCGTGTTGCCATCGCGATCTTTGTTTTCAGATAAGAACTCTCTGTACTCTAGTTCCTCCATAAAAGTCATAAAGAGTTTGATTATATTTAAATTACCCTTGATTGCTGCCAGATGCATCGGTGTCACTTGTGTAACTCCACCACTTTGCAGAATCAACTTTTTCTTATCTTCGCCAGCCAGACTAAGTATATACTCAGCAAGCTCAACCTTATCATTGCGTGCGCAGTGATGTAACGCAGTAAAACCAATTGCATCTTTTGCTCTTATCAAATTAATATTTTCTTTAAGGAGTTGTTGCAACTCCTCAAGAGTTATATCGCCACTAGATATAAGAGAGTTTATAGACATGAATGCTTTTTAACTCGGTGGAGGACGACGACGGCGTCGAAGAAGGAGAAGAAGGAGAAGAAGGAAATCCTAATGTCCGCAGAGTTTTAGTGGCGGCGGAGGCGTAGCAAGTAGTGGGCAGGTCCGAATGTTAGTCGCCTATTTCTTCCTTTTAAGTCTTCGCCAAGTAGAGGGTGTGGAAGCTGCCCTCCCGCGCAATTTTATAAAACTAATTAGGAATACAACAAATAGCACACGCAAAATATGGAGCTTACAGCTTGTTACAGTCGGCGCCCTTGGAATCAGCCGCAAGCTTCTCCTTGTTAATAACGGCGATCTTAGACGGTAGTTTGTGTTCTAAAAGCATATAATTTTCAGGTGCAAGTCCTAAGCATGCTCTGAAAATATTGATAATACATTGTCTTTGGGACGATAAGGCGTTCACTACCGGCGTGTTCTGTGGCACTAGCGGCGCCTTCAACAGGTAAGACAACACCGATAAAACACTGTGGAATCTCTCGTACTTACTGTCATCTTCACCGGAATATTTGACTTGAATTCTCTCGCATAACTCGCATAAAATGACTAAATCAATGATGATAGGAGACGCAAGCAGCGAGTCTTCGCAGGTGTTATGCATGACTATAGTGTTCAACCCGCCCATGAAGATCTCACTGGTGTACTCATCCAACGCCCGCTTAGAATCACCCACGTATGGCACGTACTTGATGACAACGCAGTGATCAGGACCGTGGTTGTCACCGTACAAAATGCTATTGGAGCTAACCATGTCATCAACTACATTACTCTTAGAAATTTCCTTGGAGCGGAACTGCTCAGGCGCCGACAAGTTCTTTCCATCGTTATTACCCAGATGGTTGTATGACACAATAGAAACTGGTTTGATTCCTGCAGAAACTAGGTAATCAACTAGAACGGATTTCATCTTAGTTTGCCCCGACTTGAAGTCGTCGCCGCCAATGAACACATTGTGACGCTCCGCCAACTCAATAAGACCAGGTACAAAAGTATTTTGGGGTGAACCATTGATATAACTACATCCTTCTAGGATACTTGCAATGGCGAACATACTTGATGGTGAAATTTCATCTTCATTGCGGCCAACGGATCTCAGCAGGTTGTCTGCGGTGTCATTCAACCCAGTAACAACGTCACAAAAGCGCTCAGTATTTGCGGTCCAAAGCACTATGACTTTATCTAAGCTGTTCGCAGCCTTGAAATCACGAATATTTCCTCGGATAGTATCGATTTGCTCTTGTTTAGTACCACTAATAACATTATCAGCGCGACTGGATTGATTTGCAGCAATAAATGAAGGGGAATATATACTTGGTAATGGCTTAATCTTTTCCATATGAGGGTATAACATTTGTTGTAAATTAAAATCCATAACTTTAGCACGTCTCATTGCATCTCCAAGATTCATCGAATTAATATCCCAACCACCAATAACGAAATCGTTTGGGTTAACCATTGGTAATATATCCTTAAATGGAATATATACAGATTCTCCTAACGCATTAAGACCTAATCGTACAGTAGATGACTGTGTTAATGAACCATAATAATCGGCAGTATGTTTACGTTCCTTTGTTTCCCACTCTAACTTTAATCTATTGGCAATAATACCACCGGTGACAGTAGTGCCATTGTTACCTCCTAAGCCAACCAACATAACACCCAAGCGTGGAACTTGAGTTTCTGTTTTAAAGACATAACTTTCTTCTATTGGATATACATTTGTCCCATCAATTCTAGTCGATTGATACTTATAGGTCGCTTGGATGCTGTTACTATCGTAAACTACACCAGGTGATACCACTCTGAAGGACTCCATTATGCACTACTTTGAAGTTTTCTATGGCCTTGTCACTGTGTGAGCAGCTGCCAGAGAGGCCGTCAGCGATGATGACACAAAATACGCAAGAAAGGACTTCTAACGAAGGGCTGCACACCCGCAATGCCTTAGTTACCAGAAGCTTCAACTAGAAACTTCTTTTTTATTCATTTAGTAGAGAATTGATTTGTTCCCGGAATTCGCGCGGCCCTGTTGGAAAGTTCGATGACTCATCGTGCCTGGAAAATCCAAAGAAACTGGGATAGTGTCTTCGACAGGCAATTTAAGTGCGTGCTTGTGAGTCATTTTCGACAGGCAATTTAAGTGCGTGCTTGTGAGTCATTCGACTTCGTATACTTCATGTCGACTGTAGTTATCGCTGCAATTACTTTGAGTCTACTATTTGTCTTAAATAAAGTAATAAATTGGTACAAAAATGCTAAGTTAAAGATAGATTTGAGAGATAAATATATTGTAGTTACTGGTTGTGACAGTGGTATTGGCTATGCTCTTGCACAGAAGTTATCTTCTATATATCATGCTCGAGTCATAGCATTTACTTATTTGACTGATAGACTAGAGAACGTTTCACACACAATTAAATGTGATTTAACTAAAGAAACAGATATAATCAAAGCAGTTGATCAAGTAGAAAAGATTTTAAAGGAGAATAATTCGGAATTATATGGCGTTGTCCATAATGCAGGAGTAGTTGCGGCAGGAATGATAGATTTTATGCCGCTAAACACTTTCCGAAATGTTATGGAAGTCAATTTCTTTGCAATTGTTTCTCTCAATCAGAAATTAATGCCGTTGCTTAAGCCCAAATTAGACAATCGATTAAACAAAGCTGGCGAATCGCCAAGACGAATTGTCATTGTTACGAGTGTTGACGGTGTTGTCTCGTTACCTGGAAATGCACCTTATGACAGCTCCAAATTCGCTGCGGAAGCATTTGCAGATGCACTACGTATAGAGTCATCCTTTTTCAACATATCTGTTTCCGTTATTAATCCAAGCACTTTGGCGACACCATTGGCGCTGTCATTTTTTGAGACTGAAAGAAATAGTTACAATGAGTATAAGAAAATTAATCCCTCTGGCAGATGGAGAAACGACTGGACTGAAGACTGGCTTAACAAGCACATTGCAACTGGAACCAAAAATATCAAACAAATTGCGCAAGATCCCGTGCATGCAGTCAACGACATAATTAATGCGCTTGAAAGTAAGTATCCTAAGCACAGATATTTGAGTGGTTTCGCTGCGAAGACGATATTTTATTTGCTTTGGTCCATGCCAGAGCACTTGGCATATAAAATTAAGTTGGGATTAATAGATCCCAAACCTGTTTGATTGACACACAAAGGACATTAGACTATAATATATGGATATTATGTAACTTATTATACAATTTTAACATTATATGAAGATTATTCAATTATTCAACAAAATCAGTAACTTCTTCTTTACTATCGTCGATGTCGTTACGATAATCTGAATTTCGATCTCCATACTCTCCATATTCAACATCGGTGCTTTGTCCCACAGATCCCGCGCTGCGTACATCATTCCTTCTTGCTCGATAACGGAAATTATTTGCCATAATTTCAATATCAGAAACAAATTTCTTGCTAGATTTATATATTTTAGAATTGTCTTCTAAGACTACTACATTCAACAATGACGCTTTACGGAAAAGATATTTCCTCAAAAGAATGATAATAAAAGCGAATGCGAAGCTGAAGCCAGCTGCGATTAACACCATATCTTTCACGTTTACCAGGTGCTTCATCCTTGGATTACTTAGATTTGGTGATCAGTAACGGGGTTTGTGGTTGTATATAGTGCGATCAGGTGCTTCAATGGACGTAATTATTTGTTTTTTGATTTTCCGGAGTTGAATCTGTTGCGGACCGGTGTCCACGCCCTAAGTCGTCTCTGCCGCGTCACTACGTGGACGAGAGAGCACTCAGACACCTGCAAATGCTGCGAAAGCCACTAGAAAACTGGTTGAAATAATACTTTAAAATTATAATTTACAATTTTCAAATTTAGTATGTGAGCGATCCGAAGGCCGCGACACCTGCGCGGATCCACTCCTCTTGATCTGCTTTGCCTTCATTGTTGATGATATTCGTCCTCTTCGATGGTATCTCCACCCACATAATGAAGTTGGTACTGTGACCAGTGGTGGACAGCACACCGCGACGCGACAATATCTTGTAAACTGGGCATCGGTATATATTACTAGTTGGTTCTTTTCTAAATTGTTGAGGAAGTAGCCACATCACAGGTACTTCCGTGTATAACTGCTTTGGCAGCGAGTCAGTCAACGATTGCTCTGCTGCATCCCATCGTGCACCTTCGAAGTATAAGCCTCTCACATAAACTCCGTCGTTTGGTTTAGTCTTCAACTCGGTGTAGTGCTCACTCATCATGTTGAAGTTAAACTCCACGGTATCGATAGGATAACGGTATTTTCTTGCAAAGTTCTGTAATGAACCAGTCAAAAAGGCTTGAGGGAAATAAAAGCCAGAGATCCAGAAGACAGCAGGAACGCCTTTATCGATCCATTCACAGATGAATTGTAAGCGTTCCAACAGGTCGATCACCCACGCGGCTAACGGCTTCATGGATGGATAGGCGACGCTGCTCCAGTACTTAGGCACCTGGTTAACGGCAATACTGTTAGAAATACCTTCTAAATCAGAAGACATAACCACTAAACCTTTCAATGCTTTGATGAGTAATGGCAAGGTGCTCTCCATGGCGCTGATAAGCTTGTTGTAACGAATGCATTCTTGCAACAACACAGTGTTCATGCTTTCTTCGTAGACAACAGGGTATTGCATTGCTATCGCCTCTATGTCGAACAAACCTCTTGCTTTGATTTTTTCTTCGATATCTTTGGCAACTATTTCAATACCACGTTCTCGGGATCCGCCGCTGCTACCACCACCTCCCGTGGCTTGTAACTCGAGACAAATATCAAACATGGTGAATGTCTCTGCGTTCGCACTAGCGATCTTAGCATTTTCGTGCATTCCAAAAACACCTGGTGACGCTACTAGAGGCAAGGAATCAATGTAACTCAAGTACGATCCATGCGCATCACCTTCGTCTACTTCAACGGAGTAGAAGACTCCCTCCTTGTCAAAGCGGTATCCGTCGACTAATATCGATGGGTTGTAGTAGGACTTCATGATGACGTCGATGGTACGCAAGTCGATGTAATCGGTGACACGACCACCGTAATTGATGTACGAGGTCAAGAAGTTCAACACTTTCCATGGGATGTCTTCATACTGATCTAGGAACAGCTCTAGCTGCCCTTTACTGATGTCTAAATCAGTGTCGTTGAACTCGTAAGGAATGTTCCAACCAAGCGGGCCAAAGATTCTTCTCTCTTGCACTACGGCGTGGAAAAATGAAAGACCAAACAATAATTTCTTGTATACTGATGGCTTCTTCGTCACGTTCAACAGGTCGTTGTTGAGCTTGTAGTACGCATTGCGCAGGTTCGCCTTGAGTCCAGTTGGTGGCTCGTTAGTCATTTTCACAGCTGACTGTAAAATAGAGACAGGGAACTCCTGGCAAGGCATGGAGGTCAGCCACAACCGGAAGTCCTTGTGCACGGTGTCAGGGGACAAGTTCTCAACTATTCGCTCTAACTCCGACAACCAGGAAATATACAAATGGCAGTTCTGCAGCAGAACCCAATAGCCTTTTTGCGTTGCTTCTTCGATCATTTTCACTGCCTTGGGACCTTGTCCCTGACCCAACGACAACATCCGCACCTTCTTATCCATCTTCATTTTCACGGCAAACTCACTAAATGCTTTGGTTGGATCCGAGCCTTTAGACAGCACGAACACCAAAGGAGATAGGATATTACTGTCTTTGAAGCAGGCTAGCAAGTCGAAAGGAGGAGGCTCGACGAAGCGTTGCCCTAGCTGCTCGATCACGTAATTCATCACACCATCTGGTATCTTATCAGCACGAATAGCTCTCAAGACACATAGCCGTTGGAAGCTATTGAGGCGGTCATTCCATCCGTTAGGAACTGGCTCACGATGTGGCTCTAAGCTGTCATACATCAAGCGCCAGTCATCTAGATTACTTGTCACACTATTATGCAAGTCTTTGAACGTATCTAGTGTGCTTATACCGCTCAACTCACTCCACATTCGACCATCGATCCAGTCAGGGCTTGGATTAGGGATGTTGGTAGGGATGACGCCTTTACCGCTGATAAGGAACATCCATTCGTTACTATCAATAGCATTGTCACCTTGCAACTTGCGTATAGTTAACAAGAAACTGAATAACAATTTATGGCGTTCAAACAGTGAGCGACAGATGTTGGTGTATATGTAATAGGTAAAGAAATCATTCAAATTCTCTATTCGCACATTCAAATCATCACTTGGTGTTGACAAACGGATAGCTTGAATGAACAGGTTCCGGAACCACTGCAGCGAGTACTGGTACATCGGGTCGATGCTGCCCAAATCTACAATGCAAAAGTATAAGATGGAGCCGCGATAGGCGACGGGGCGGTAGAGATTTCTTGTTTCATCGATTTGTTTCTCTGTTTTTTCTGCTTCTTGAACTTTCAATGTTATCTCTGCCGACTTCACCTTGGAGGACGCCAACGTCTCGATAAGCTTGTGGTCGTCTAGGATGTTGCCGGTGGAGTTGGATAACATGTAGAGGATCTGGTCTTCTAGTTCTTGCAATTCCTTTCTCATTCGGGTGTTAGATACCACTAATGAGTTCTTTTTCTCTTCCATTTCAGGCAATTCTTCGACAACAACAACACCCAATAGCTGATCCTCTAAGCCAGTGAATGTAATGGCGAAGTTAATAAGACTGACCTTGACACACACTTCAGGTGGGTAGTGCGGGTTGGGCAGCTTGGTAGTCATGAAGAATCGGAAGGTGTCGTTCCATGGGATGACACTGTCACCAATTTTAATCATTTCAGTGCCACCTTGCTTGAATTTTTGTTGCAGCAACAATGGTTCAAGTGACGCGTCGAGGGACTCGGCAATATTCTCAAGTAGAACCCAACGACCGAATCGAACACCGTTTTCAAGCGTGCGCAAGAAATTCTTGTCACTGAGTTTGATGATGTCGATGTCGTTCTGACACAAAGTGGTGTCCTTGCCCATGTTCTTGATGTATCTGTTCGCTTGACCTTGCGGATCAATAAGCAACGGATATCTGCGACCTTTCGACATGATTATACCGTTTTCCACGGAGTGCGAGTCCTGCGGCAAACCACACAGGGTCCATTGCCTGATAGCAACGGGTTCGCTCAATGTGTTACGCAATGAACATCCAACAGAGTGAGGAATTCCAAGTTCAACTAGTTTTTCTTGCCATGATTTCACAATACTTTGTCTGAAATCTGGCGTGAATACGCCGAGGTAACTGATGGAACCAGCCGAGACCAAGGAGTCGCCGACCAAGTTGCCATAAGCTTGCGATAAAAATGCACAAGTTTCAGTCCAACGTGTTCGTTCGCCACCTAAACCACTCATTAATTTGACTGCTCTATCTAACCGCGCGCGGCACTGGTCCACGTCGAAGACTAGCTGCTCTTTCTTGGCATTGGCTTCATTAAAGTTAGCTTCTAATGTCGCGATCTGCATCTCAGTCGCGTGTAACGCGTCTTGCGCATTCTTTAATATCTTCATTGTTTCGTCTAACGACGCCTGCGCTTCAGCCAACAATTTCTTTTTAGGTTCAACAATCAGTGTCACTTGGTAGTACTTATACATGGCTCTGGCCCACATACACATGGCTTTGCACGCTTTTGACGCCTTCTCAATGATTTCAGGAGTGAAAGTAGGGTCGTTATAAAATGGTTCGATCTGCGTGATGATGTGCGCAGGGATGTTGTCTTTGTCGTAGTTAGACATGTCATCCAACAGCTTGTTCGCATTCGCTAGTAACGTGCGCTGTGATGGCTTGAAGTAATCCTTTATCTTCTTACCAGGGTTATCAGGATCGTTCACCATGTCAGGTTTAATGTCGAACATGATGCAGCAAGCTGTTAGTGTTCTAACGACGTTGACTGGCGGTTTGCCAAGACTTTTCACCTCATCAATATCTGCCTTTTTCAAATCCTTCAAACATTGCACAGCTTCGGCTAATGCCGGTAACGCTTCGTCTAAGTCGCGCTGCGCATCGTCAGCAATCGCTTTGGTATCGACGGCCTTCTTACTTGCTACAGCTTCCTCCGCCTCAACGACGGCCTTTGTTTGCGCAGCAGACGCCTTGTCCTTAGTAATCTGAACTATCATGACTTCTACTTCCGCCTGTGTCTTGATAAGCACTGGCTCCATTTCTTTCAAGGATGCTTGCAACTCATTCACTGCCTTCTCTGTTGAAATAAGCTTGTCTACACCCACTGTTAAGCGATCACGAAGTGTTCCTACTTCCTTGCGTTTGTCATTGAGTACCTTGTTGTAAGCTGAGAGTAACTCCAAGTAAGAAGTTGGGGTGACGTAGAATTTTCGCTTCAATTTATTGAAGAAGTCGACACTTGCGTGTTCAACACTTTGATGGATATATTGGAAGAACACAATCAACTTGCTCTCCACTGACTCATCGAGGCCTAGGTTCGACGATGCTAAGAAGCGACCGGCAACTGATTGCAACGCCTCATCAGGCCACTCCAAGAACCAGTCAATAGTGCAGCAGTTAACTAGTGAAGGAAATTTACGAAGTCTGTTCCTGAACGCGTCACCCAGAGGCGACATGCACAACACTATGTGAATGTTTGCTTTCACTCTTAGCAAGTACTGAGAGAACAGATTCAACTTCGTTGGAGGTAATCTCTTACGAGCACACTCTGGCTTGCATGCCACAGCGATCGCCTCGATGTCCTCTGGTGAGTATAAATTAGGGACATCACCACTATTAAGTATGCCGTTGATGTCTTCCAACATGCTCTCCTTAATAATTTGGGTGTCATTGAATAGGAAGACGATAGGCTTGCCTTGAACACCTGCATAAAGCAGGCATTCTTTGACGTTCTCGCGCCACTCATTCATTCCATAACCTTTCGATATTTCAATTTGATAGATTTTCAACCCACTTAAGAAGGTAGCTAAACGTGTCAACGACTGTCTGCCAGAGCCACCGACACCGAGTAACAACGCATGACCGGATGGTTGGCGCAATACTCTCGAGATTCTGATGACATGTAGCAGGGCATCATTGAACATCACCAAGTTCATAGGTTGCTTACTTTCGCTGTTATACTCGACCAAGTACTCCTCTACCATTGGTTGCAACTCCACAAAGTTGACCTCTTCGTACACCTTTGGATCAGCACCAGGAACCATGAAATCACAGTAAATGACTTCTTTCTTCTCTGCCCACAGGTCTGATACTTTCAACTTCTCCTCATCGACATTCTGCGTGATAGCATTCTCCAACGTGCTCTTCAACCAAGCCTTGTCTTCGTAGTTGATGAGACGATCACCAAAGACGCATGTCACTTCATGCATGAATAACCGACCAAAATGCACCGGAGTGTTGACCTTGCGCTTGTCGCACATCAGAATACCCTGGAAAATCTTACTTATGTCACGCATGTTAAATGTGTAATGAGGCTTCGCTGGTGTAGGTCGCAACTCGTCCAGAATTGTGTTGTAGAAGGAGATCGCGGTGTGGACGATGCTATGCGATAGTTCTTGTATTGATGCATCAAATAACGACAAAAAGTTACTTAATATCGTCGAGAAGATCAAGAACAACGACTTGTCCGACATGTCCACGTAGTTGATGATGTTGAAGTGACGGTAGAATCGAGCAGTGACGTGGTTTCTGCCACCGCCTGGAGGACCGCATGCACAAACAAAGATAATATCAATAATTTTTCTCATTTCTAAGGCTTTGCGGTCGTACCAACCGGCGTTGTCGAACCATTGACGCAATATTTCGATTGGCGGTTGAGCGCCGTACTCCTCTTTCATAGGCATGTTGACGTCATCAACAAAAATAATAAATTGCTTACCAGCTGCTGGACCGAATACACCCTTACGACGCTTCTCGCATTTGCTGTCAATCAAATCTTGGGTCTGATTGGCACCAGTCTGAGCGGAGAAGGACAGAGTTATTGGGATATACTTGTCTGGCAGACCGTTCAACAGATGTCCGAGCACGTTGACTGTTTTACCAGTTCCTGTAGGACCTGTCATGAGCACGTGCTTGTTGTTCTTCACCAATATATCCAAGAGATATGTGTAGCATATGCTGTCCTTGGTAGGTATGATTAGCTCGGCAAACGACAGCTTAGGGTCATAAGAGTATGGCGCAACCGAGTCGTTCCATTGAACCCACAAGCCTTGATCAAGGTCGTACTTGTAGTCGTAGATGCTTCCGGCCTCAGGTGGACCAGACTTACAGTTATTGCTACTCATTTCTAGTCGCAGGTAATTATCAAACATTTTCCGAGATTGGGCGTTTACTGTGCAGCACATCGACCATATTAACGAGAATATGAACACGGCTTCCAGTCTGCTTGTTAGCACCGCCACCTGCTCTGCCGTGACCTTGTCGCGGCCATCGTCTCTATCTTGATACTTGTCCAAGAATGTGTCAATTAAATTGAATAGTGCTTCCACCAAGCAGTTGTTCACGGTTGGCAGTGGCTCGACGTACACGCGACGCAACTGCTGCAGCACACTTGGCACATATAAATCAAATAGTTGCTGAAGACGAGCTTTCTCTTTACCTCCCAAGCACTTAGGGATGTTATTCAGCCACGACTGCAACAGCACATCATATCCGAGGGAAATTGGCTCCATATAAATCATACCACAACGCGACACAGTTGCAGGTGATGCCACGGCCAGATCTTCGGGCTCAAACATCATCGTCATAGGTTCCGACAGTTGGATGATTTCACCTGAAGTCAAGCACAACTTCTTGTTATCATCCAACACAGTATTCATGTTCTCAATCCACAGCGCATCTACTGGACCGTCGAAGAGCATCCACTTCAGGTTGGAGTTATCCTCTTTAATACACAAGCGGATCAACACACACAGGATGCCGTCCTGCCACTCGTGCGTGTTCTCATCGAACGCACCGTACAGCTGCCCCATGGTGATGGATTTAGGATTCAAGTGGTATATTTTAGTCTTCTCGTACCGTTCCCCCGCGACTCCTTTAGCTTTGAGCTTGGTTAATGCAGAGGCAAGTACACGAATGTTGGAGCTTTTGCCGCCACCAGTTGGCCCGACAACCATCAGACCGTGACGAACACATATCATCTCATACAACTCAATATTCTTGGTCAAGAATATCTGTACTGGTTGCAGATTGATCTCTCGAACACTCTCCTTCAGCGCCTCTAGCAACGGTCCGTAGTCAAACTGCGGGCGATTGATGCCAGGGAAAAGATCTGACAAAATACCAGCAAATAGTGGTAAATCCTGTGATAAAAACTTGGGAACATTCACATCCTGCAACGCTCTCATCAAAAGCGCTTCTTCGTTCTCGTCTGGTGATGCGCGCTTCAGGTTACCTGCGGCAGTAATGACTGTCTTGACCGCTCTCATGCCGTAGTCATAGTGATCCTGCGACGACAACTGCTCTGAACACAACTTGAATGTTGCAACCATTTTTAAGGCACATTTTCTGTTCTCCATGTAACCATATGAGAACAACATGATTTCCGCGATGAGACCGTAGTCGGGAACCATCATTGCCACGGGACGGAACAGGGCCTGGAGGTTGTCAGGCAGCTCAGCACGACCGGCGTAACCGGGATTCATTGTAATAAAAACGGCAAATTCTGGGTTAACAACAATTTCTGTGCCTTCAAAGAATGTCTTCTTCTCTCCACGTTGAACGCAACCTTGTAACTGAATGACCTGCTGCGCAATGACGGAAAGCACTTCAATGTTGATACGATTGAACTCATCGAAGCAAGCCCATGCACCTGAGGACGCCAAGCCTTTGAAGAACTTACCCATTGCCATGTAGTCCAGACCGTCGGAGCAGTTGAACACCACGCACTGCTTTGCTAATGCTTTCGCAAGATCCTTGGTGGTTTCTGTTTTACCTGTTCCTGCAGGACCAGCTGGTGCACCGCCTAAAATCATTTGTAACGCACCCATGAGTGTCAAGTAGCACTTATCTGTAAGAGGCGTGATGACTAGACGGAAGGTGTTGCCGAGGTACTCATTACCGTACCACCGCTTCGATGACACCATAATAACCGCTAGATCGCCTTGCTGCTTACTGATGTCGCCTTCCCAATAGTATCTCATCTGAGCAATCCAATCGAAGTCTGACACTTTGGCGACTCCTGCTTCCGCCATTTTCTTTTGCACGTCTCTGGCGTGTACATCAACAACAGCTAATGCACCAACGGTAACACGAGCTGCCTTGGATATTTTCCCTCGAATTAAGATAACCATGTCTTCAAGTTGCTTCACTAACTGTTTATAGTAGTCCCAACATCCGGTGTTACCGTTACTTCGAAGACTATCTTCAACTTCTCTAGTCCAGTGAAATTGGGATCCATTCAGGACGCACTGTGCTGGCCATCTTTGCATCCATTCCGTACGTGGCACTTCGGTGTAGTTAACCAATGCCTTCATCATTTGGTCCCGGATCGCCGCCAACATGGCGTCCTTCACCTCACCCATCCACGCCTCAATATTCTTGTTTTTAGGATCAACTGAAGAAATAAATGGAACATTCTCGTTTTCAGGTGATGTCATACCGGTGATGGTCAAATCCTTCTGGAAATCCACACACTTAATACCCTCAAAGCACTTGCGTAAGTGCGGCTGCACGCGCAACGGATCCTTCGTTTCCGACAAGATTTCCAACAATTCGTCGTTAGACAAGAAGTAAAATCTACTAAATCCCGCGCGTTTGGTCTCCAGGTAATCCGCTAATCCCTTCTGCACCATTTCCAGCAATTTGTTACCTTCTTTAAAGCGTTCAAGCAAGCGCACGTCATCGCAAAACTTGATGGCTTGAACTCCTTTCACGGCATTTTGCATGGTGGAACGCCAGTATTTATCGACAGTTGCAAATCTCTTGCCTTCTTGAGGCAGCTGCTTATTGATATCAGCAGAGTCGAAGATCGGTTGTAAGTACAACCAGTTACGTTGTAGTTGGATCCATTCATCAACTACTTCTGAGACTGTTTGTAACGTGGAGTTCCAAGTGTCGATGCGCGCATCAAACGGACCTTTGAACGCAGAGAAAGCCATTGCTTGAGTCATTGTGATGTGTTCGTCCAACAGAGTCATGTACTCGTCGACTGCCTTCAGGATGCAAGTACCTGTTTCACGGTATGGTTCAATGACTAGAAGCACCGTCTCCCACGCTTTTGTCATCTTATCTAAAGCCACTTCAATAGCGAACTCTTTGCCTGCTTTCTCCGCTACCTTTTCCACTTCAGGGATGCTCTTCAACAGGCCCTGATCGCACAGCATCTGCAGGGTCAATTCCTCCTTCTTCACTGGTATTTGAGCTCCAGTTTTGTCCGTTAAGTCCTGCCAATGTCTGTCGCGCATACCTGGATTACGCAGTGACACTATCAACGGAACCTTTTGACGAAATAAATCCACTTCATCCCTCACTTCCGCGGCGATCGCGCTGCACTTGGTAAGCTGCAACCTCTCGAATGTCTTGGCACTTTTCGCTAGATTTCTTAGTAAAACTGATACTGATTGCTCAACAGAGTCAGAGTCGAGGCTAAGGAAAGATCCGTTGGTCCATGCATCGACGCTATTCACCCACTTATCAGCACAATCCCACAAGTCATAAAATGGTTCAAACTTCTTGTTCATGTCGCTCAACTCACTGTAGTCAGTGGCGGCGCTGTTGAACAAGCCTTCTCGCGAGTTATAGAGCCGTGCTTTCTCATCAGCTTTCTGTATACTTGAACGAATACTTCGAACTTTTTCTGCATTCTTTGGAGCATCAGCTAGCACTGTCAAGTCCTTGAGCTTGGCTATATCCACCTTGATATTGCCGATATCTTGACTGAAATCCACCTGCTCGTCCTCCATGGTCTTCTTGAACGAGTACTCTAACGCCCTTAGATTCTTGTCTTGTCGAGTTATTTCAGAGTAGAGTCTAGCTGGCCACCGGAACACTTCCCATCTTATGTCCATTTGCTCGGTTGGTATCTGCCACTTTGCGTCTTCCATCAAGGAAAAATGTAAATTATTTTGATCATTTTTACTTGCAACTTGATCTATCCGTTGAGGAAAAGTCGCCATAAGCTCTCTTAGCTCGGTAACTCCTTCAATATTCGAGGGATTGATGTTGAGGGAGTCAAACATGGCGCGGTACTCTTGCATGGTTACATCCGCAAATTCTCTGGTTTTACGCTCTAAGACTTCAAATAATTTGGAGGCAATCATTTTGTGCTTTGAAGACAGCAAATTCTTGACAACTTTGCAGTCGATGAATATCAGGCCGAGGTTCACCGACGCTGGCAGCATGTGGTGCACGGCCTCTGCGTCATAAGAATGCTTCTTTGCAAGTGCACACAACTCTGGTAAGTTCATCGTTTCACCAGGACAAAACTTGGCTTCTGCTTCACTTGCATATGTTTTTACATCAATTTGAATTAATTCCATAAAGTTTTCAAGTGTACCGATGTACTCCTTCATGCTGTTAACGGCAGCCGTCACGCGATGAAGAAGCAATTCTTTCAAAGAAACGATCCAATCCTCGCCTTTGTGCGGTATTCGGATGGTGGGATCCGAAGGCCAAAACAACTTCTTCATAACCCTTCGCTCCACCTTGATAATGCCAGCTAAATTATCAAAAATAACATCGATTGGATTCATGATTGCCTCGACGATCGCCTCGGGAGATGACGAGTACACGAACTTGGCAGGGCTGTCAACTGTCCCATTAACAAATTTTAAATCAACAGAAAATAATGGAAATTTACCACCTAAAATTTCAACTTGATCATTACTTCGAATGACTACACTCTCCGGGCAGAAGGATACCATTGTGTTGACGTAGTCCGTGATGTTGCGGTTGAACAGGTCGCGGATAATATCTTCCATTGAAAAATTCAACCGAGTAAAGAACTTACGTAACTTTGAAAAATTATAAACTTCTAAATTGCTTTCATCTATGTTGAACCAACCCTTTTTGACATCTTTCAGGTTGTTGCGCACACAATCGGTGATGTACTTCACCCATGTGTCCTTCACAAGTGTCACGAAACTGGTCAAGGAAGAGTTCTGATTCATTACAAACTCATCGACTCGAATGGTTTTCTCTGGGATAGGAAATACCATCGACACGGCCTTGGCGGTCGTGACTACTGTATCACTCTGGACTTGCAATAATATTCTAACGGCTTCAATTTTACTAAAAAATGAAAAAAATCTAAATGATTTAACGGTATCAGCAAATGGCACTTCAGCGACTACATCGATGTCTTTCCTCGATGGAAACACCGACGAAGGGTCCACAAAGACATCAGTGTTCAGCGACATGGGGTTCACCATTTGCAGGTCTTTAGACTCTTTTTGAACCATTTTCATAAAAATTAGTTGGTTCAGTGTGCGCATGTGATTCAAGTTATACTGCTGCAAAAGCGTTGAGGTGTCTAGCTTGGCGTTTTGACGTAGTACCTCTAAATTTACTGCGTTAATTAATATTCTTCCTACTTGTTCAGCATCAAGTGGTTTTAAATTATCAACAGGCATACAGTCTACATATAAATTCACAGTAATACTAGCTTTAATATACTCCTTTCTTATCAAAGTATTCGCTAATCGATTACAATACATGACAGGATCTTCACTATCAAAACAAATAAATAATCTCTGTAGGGTATGCACTTCACCTACAAATTCACCAGTCATACTATCTAAAAACATAACATCATATGCATCATTAAATTGGTCTCCTTTAATGACTTTACATGGAACATACTCAATTATTTCCTCGCCTAATGTACCTATAGAATTCGCTACTCTATAAGCTTTCATTGCCCTAGCAGGTAATCCTTTTAAACTAGATTTAGTTGCACTATTTATTAAAGATATCCACATTTCAATTGGCCTTGACTCGTAAGAATCATCATCAAACACTGCTAATGGCAATTGCTCAACTGTCTTAACAATATTATTATCATTACGACTTTTTCCTAATTTATTTAATTCTTTGATATGCGCAATAAATCCATTATTAGTCAATGCCTCTGTGATATTATACGATGCAAACGCCCTTTTCTTCCTCTCAACTTCAATCTTTCTAGGCAATTTATCTGCTTTCGTTTTATGTGGAGAGAAAACCTTAGGTTCTACTATTACCTCTGTCGGATGGTGTCGTACCGTGGTGTCAAGCGTTAATGTAATATTCAACTTCTCACCACGACTGACTGGCCGTTTTGAAGCGACATTACTGCCACCCAACTCACTGCCTTTCTCCTCGTCCATCTTTTACAGCCGAACGAAAGCAACTAACAATTTTTTCAGTTATTATTAGCTAGAGTCAAAACTGATTGACGGCCCGCGGTCCCGTCATTCAATGTTATGTTTATTGATACAGAAAGCAATACAGTGAAACAGAGTCTCTCAATATACATACATTAAGCTTCTTGTATATAATGGTTTGAATAAAAATGAATAATTGATACTTTTACTTTAAATTGACGTCAAATTGGATTTTTTTCACGTTTATTCTTGATTATTAACCTATTTTATCTAGCAATGACCTTTTAATTACTTAATTGTATATCAATTACAATCGACATGCTGCTTAACTAATCCCTATTACGGTAATGGTGACAAGAAGAAGAAAAAATTAACTAATACTTGTAGGATATCCGGCTTATAGTTCCATGGGAAGTGTGTTATCAACATCTTCGACAACCCCATCAAGTGGTGCAAGTAGTCCCAGTAAAAGAAAAGAATTTAAATTCTTTTTTGATGATGACGATGACAATACAAGTAGTCTTCCAACTACTACTGTGAATACAAATCAAAAACTATCAAAATTATCAACGATATTTGGCAGTATAGTGATCATAGCTGCTGCAATATTATTTATACTTAATAATTGGCATGCTACCAAATGTAGTAGTAATAAATCAAGTGAAGAAATTGCTGAATATATTGAATCATTAAAAGACAGGCTTTTAGAGGCTGAATCACAAGCAATAAGAAATGAATTAATTTTATCCGGTACATTAAAAGAATTAGAAAAGAGGCTTTATAATATAGAATCCAAAAAAATTCAGTCTCTTAGTGGCAATACGGATAGAAAGGTTGAACCACAATTTAATGAATTAGGATTAGCGTTAGGATTACAGAAATCACCATTTCATGCATCATATGATCTAGACCCTAAATACCACGATCGAAAGGTATTTGAAGAACTAATTGATGAAGTGTTTAGTAAATACGAAGATATTAAGAGTATCTCTCATGTTACCTCAGCACAAACAGATGTCGAGTTTTCGGCAATATCGTCAGAATCGGCATCGTCGAATGAGATGTCTAGCTCCAAAAGTAATTTAAGTACTAGTGAGCTAAGCGAGTTATGTAATAAATGGGTAATTGAATACGCTGTAATAAAAGGGCATTCCTGGGGTTTCCTACCGTACGATTTGCAGCAGAAATACGTTGAATACGACTGTGATAAACTTACAGACTTACCGCCTGATGCCGTGTAATCAATGGCACAATCTGTTCTAGTATGCACTCAACCGGAATACTGCTGGTTCATACAAGTTTTTGTCGTTCTCACAATGAATTGTCACATATGTAGTTATTTTGTAGTATTAATTGAAGCCTCATACAATGACCGAGTACCGCCTCTACATTTCTTTATTACTTTTATTACTACTACATCGATGTAGTCTTCTCCTCCGCGACCTTTTCTCCTAACCAGGAATCAGCTGAGACCGCATATATCCGGCCATGTTTTAGACGATGACTCACTGCGAAGAAAAAAGAATCCAGGCAAGGCACTGAAGGGAAGGATGGCTTCAGTGTTTCTCGTTATTTTACTGCTAGTAGCTCACGCACCACTTTCTGTATGCTTTGTAAATTATGCATCGGTAGCGACGAAGCGAAGCAATATCGTCAGAATGACAGGGGAGATCGATGCCAGCATAATACCTAAAAACGACAAGAAATTAAAGTTTGGCTTAGGTTCTATTGCATTTTCACTGCTGCCGCTATCACCTGAAAGTGTTGGACGACGAAAAACATTAATGACTGAAATAATCAAAGACAAAATTTACACGCTAGATCAGGTGCAAGGAATAATTAATGTGAACGTACCAGTTCGATGTACTATAATCAATCTTAAAGATGGTTTATTTATCAACAATCCTGTTGCTCCTACAGAAGAATGTGTTCAAATGGTAAGAGATCTATCGAAGAGACTCAACAAAGAAGTGAAGTATATAGTATTGTCTTCTCTCGGAATCGAACATAAAGGTACTAGCGGAATTTTTTCATCATATTTTCCGAAAGCTAAAGTATTTGTGCAACCAGGATCATACTCCTTCCCTATAAACTTGCCAAATAGCTTGTTTTATCGTTTTATGACAGATATTCGTGATATCCCAGAAAAGGCGAGTGACGCACCTTGGTCTGATGAAATCGACCACTTAATACTTGGACCGTTGAAGCCCAAAGGAGCTGGTGGCTTCGCAGAAACAGCATTTTTTCATAAATCAACAGGAACATTACTAGTAACTGACGTTGTAGTAAAAGTATTAGATGAAATACCAGCAATAATCGATGAAGATCCAAGGGCGTTGCTGTATCATGCAAGGGATGACATGACTGAAGTAGTGAAAGACACCAGAGAAAATCGTTTGAAAGGTTGGAGAAGAATGGTTCTATTCGCTTTGACGTTTCAACCATCTGGAATTGAAGTGCTTGACACGTTTGATGCGATAAAAATGGTTGATTCAGTTCCAGAATCAATGAAATTTTTAGGAAATGGCGCTATACCCTATGACGGCAGACTGTATCCATGGCGTTGGATTAGGGATGAGCGACCTAATTTTGCAGCGCTGAAAGGAGGGCTACTTGTTGCGCCTATACTACAAAAATTAATTCTCAATCGGGAACCTCAAAAAGTTTTAAACTGGGTAGACAGTGTTTGCAAGTGGCCTATCAAGCGCATCATCCCGTGCCACTTAGCCAACAACATCGTTGCTAGCAGCAAAGACTTTCGTGACGCATTTTCGTTTCTTGAGGAGGAAGAACAAGAATCGTCATTTATATCGTCACTCTTTGGACGTAGTCGAGCAAAACTGCCCAGACCGAATGAGGACGACTGCAAGCTGCTCTCCGATGCGTCGGTTTTACTGACTAAAAACAATGTGTTGTTCGAAGAAGGGAAGAGAGTTAGGAGGCGGAAATGATTAGTCAACAGCTGTTTAAACAATTGTTTTGATGTACGGAGGCAACCATGTCGAGTTTATCACTGGTAAAATAGACGGTGGGCTCAGTTTTGGCCAGTATAATCTCATGGTGAGAAGGAAATCCCTTGCAAATGGGGACGGGATCCAGTTGTTTATCAGGGAATCATTTGACACTTTTGACGATTGTATGTAAATATCCAACGAGCCGTCATCATTAAAGACCAACGGGTCTCTAGGAGAGCAGATGTCATATTTATTCATAGAATTTGGGTAAAAGTACCACCCATCATCGACTGCAATATAGAGCGTGACACTCCAAAATGCATTTACTGGGGGTAAGAAACCGTTTTCAAAGTGAATAACATAGTTGTGCCGCCCATTCAACTTAGTTAAATCAGAACTAGTGAACGCGTTACAATAAACGCTGTCCTCGTTAATATTCGAAGCATAACCAAACGCGGCAATACATGCTCTCGCCAGGTAATTAGTGCCGTAGTTACCTATTACACTTGGCGATTCCCAGTAATTTAGCCGTTTATAAAGCAACGCAGTCTCAAAAGTCAATATTTCCAGAGCCACGATGGGCAGAGGCTCTAGCAATTGTTTCAATTTCTCATTTAGTTGCGAGTAGTCGTTTCCTAGCAACGCTTTCACTTTCGTCACGTACTCCCTGTCCTCTTGCCGCGGCGGCGATACGTATTTCAATAAATTCTGTAAATAATCAAAGTATTCATGTGTCGTCAGTTTCAGTATTTCATTCTTGGGATTGTCCGTGTAGTTAATTCGAGGCTCGTTGTATGGTGGGATCTCATGAGTGAACATCGCATCGACTGCTTTCAAATTATACTTCGCTTGTAACTTGTGGACTTGTGTCAGGTCTTTCGAAGTGCCATTAAAATAGGTCCTACCTAGAATTAGAGCATATGAAGAGTCCATTGGTAGGTGTGTTATGTCAGATCCTACGCGCATTTTGTCGAAATTTGGACCAGTTAATAAAAACGTTTTCTTTTTATTTCCCGTAGTCCTAGCTCCTAATGAATAAACTACATCCATAAACATATCTAAAATAGGAAATACAAAATATCTATCATCAGGCATATCAGGGTATTCAAAAAGCACTGGAGTTGATAGATTACACCAAGCCCTTCATGAGTGAGTGAGTGAGCGAGTAATAGGTGAGTGAGTAAGAGGTGAGTGAGTAAGAGGTGAGTGAGTAAGACCATGAGTATAATGTATCAGAGTTTGGTGCAGTAATAATATGCCAGCTTGCTGGAGGTACTGCGAGGGCATTAAAGAAGGTATTCATCGTCCAATTACTTATCATCTGCCTCCTAGTAATATCAGACATAACTAACGAATAACCATATATATAATAATCAGTTGCAGCATCAATACATTCTGAAAGAATATTTACTGGAAGTGTAGCGCGACAGCAATAACACGAGCAATTAACGACACTATTGAAGATGACCTGGAAAAGTATAACAGCTGCAAAGAGTAGCATGACACACTAAATATCGTGCGAAAAACTCAAATGTATATATCACTAAAATTATCCACTTTCTTTTCTATTAACTTCAAACTTCGCGAAATAGTTCCGGTATTTTGTCTTCCATTTGCAAGTATATGCTACATGTGTTGACTCACGCTTGAGGTTAGATATTGCGATGGATTGACTCCAACTTTAGTCCATTTAACAAATCTAACGGATTAAGTTTGCTGCACTTTTCTCACCGGTCCTGCTACTGAAGATTTCAGATTTTCAAGTGGATTTCACAGTGTGAAATCACACATATAAGGGATAGCCAAGAAAGACGACCCGTGACCGAGGCGTGGGTCAAACGAAGCAAATATATGTGCTCATGACTACGATCTGCTATTTGAAGCATTATTAACATATATAAATTAAAGACTCGCCATAATGGGTAAATTCTCGTTATTGGCGATAGCTACAATTATTATGGTTGTTATGCACCAAGTTAATAGTTTTGCATCAGAACTTACTCGTCGCTATTGCTTTCTTAAACTTGAGGAGGGTGAAATGATGATGAATTGGCCAGTCGTGAAGCAATACACAAATTCATACAGTATTAAAGTTACCACAGAAGATGGTACTCTTGTTGCAAATAATTCTATATACACATACGGCCAACGTCTCTTAGTTTCAATCGATCCTGTTCACTACCAAGTCGTTTTTGATGCTTCAAATGCCAAATTTGATCCTGGTTATTGTCCAGGCAAAAATCGTACTCATGTGTATGCAAATGCTACACTTATTGTCCCGATTGAGAGTGAAAATCAGATAGTACTAACATCAGTATTTGCTCGACAATATGGCCAAGTTCAATTGACAGAAAATTTTGTTTTAAATCCACCATTGCTTAATAATATTGAATTGTAAAAACAAACAAACAAACAAACAAACAAAGTAGTTATGATACAAATATATGATTATGTAAAATAAATTCATCTTTTCCTTTTCCAGCTAGAAGGATCATCAGGAATAAACTTTCTACATATGATTCCTCCAACAACAGCACCTACAATAGGTGCTACAATTCTTTCAAATTGTAAATTTTGATATGTATGTAAATTTCCTTCATTGATATACCATAATGCATAGACAACAGCAGGATTGAATGATGTTCCTTTGTCAGGTATTCCCACCAGCATTAGTGGTAAAATAGGAATATTAATCAAGCGAGAATTTAATTTATTCACCATTAAAAGTTCAGGTAATCCTAACACAATGCATACATATACACATACCATTAAACTTTCAACTGCAAAACTATAAATTAAATTATGCTGATATACAAGCGGCGCATAATTCTGTAGAGAAGGTAAAGATGTAAGATAAAAGACATATTTAATAAAGGGCAATATAAATTTTTATATAAAAGTGTAGTGACGATTATTTTTCTACTTACCGATAAATCAATATAAGGGAAAAATGTTCTAAACATGACTGCACCTAAGATGCATCCTAGAAAATGTGCAGGTATTACAACTGTTAATTTTATAGGGGTAATTCTACCTAAAATACTTTCTGCTAATCTAATGGGTAACAACGGAATATTACAAAATGTTTTGCTTTCCATCCATGGTACATAGACACAAACTATCTGTATAATATATGGAAACGAGAATATCATTCCAATAGGAATATACTTCTCTAGATAGAATACACTTACTAGATATCTAATAAACAATGATATACACATCCAAGTTGACGAACGAAGACATTCCTTACCAAATAATAATGCCAGCTTTTTACCTAGTATAGAAGACAAAAAGTTGACGATTGCACTCATTCCTCCACCACTTATGCGGTGCCTCTGTCACCAACTTGCACCAAGTTAAAATCTAATTTTTTTCCTTTGAGTGAGGTAAAACACCCGGAGCCCAAAGCCAAATACAGTAAGTGAATGTAGTAAGTCATAGTAACTAGCAGTGTCGACTACATGGAAGCAGCAATATCGTCTCACCAGGAAAGATTTGCGTAAATTTTACCGTGATCAATTTTTTTTACTGCGTGTGATGCACCTTATTCCCTATTCCGGTCTTTTAGGAAATTACTGAGGTGGTTCTTGATACAATAAATGCACTTTGATGACAATGGAACGCCTGTTTTGGGTGCTTCTTCTCTTCACGCTGCCGATATATGATGGCTTCTTTGCGACATTACAGCGGCGAACATATTCATCGATCACTTCATCGCCGCATTACTTCATGGCACTCGACTCTACAATGACGAAAACAGTGATTTCTCCGTTGGAAAAAAGCATAAGAGTCGCAATTGCCAGTAAAGATGTCAATCAGGCAATAGACGTCGTTTCTAATCTTAATTCGACAGCACTAAGAAGCATGCGTAATGTCATCTTTGTTGTTACTGAGACTTGTCGTAGGACCAAATCATTGTATAATTTATTACCATTACTTAAGTCTATTGATAACAGTAGAATTACATGTGTAGAAGACGATATCATCCCTATGTTAAATAATTGTATCGATGCCAGTGTAGATGATATTAAGCACGCTTATGAAGCGTTTTTGTATTTAAAGGATGATTGGAAGATAAAATTTTCGGCAAAAACGTACTCAATTTTATTTAAATTATTTGGTAAAATAGCAAATCTTGCGCTTATAGAGAATTTATATGAGTTAGTGAGTACAAAAATGAATCCAATCGAAGCAGATACTATCTTGTTGAATAGTATAATGGACGCATTCATTAATTGTAACGAAATAGATCGAGCGACTGAACTATTTGTTTACTTTATGAATAATACAACAATGGCACACAGCTTGTCATTACTAATATCACCAATATCCAAATCCAACATGAACTTACCGGCTTCATGGAATGTGAACCCAAATACAAGAACATTTAATATTTTATTGAAAGGTATTCGCGGTAGGATCAAAAATAATGAGAATTTACACGAAGACTGTAGCATCTCGATTTTATGGTCTAAAGTACTGGCTCTGATGACCGCAAATAAGCTTGTGCCCGACAGCGTGACAGTCAACACCATGGTCGATATGTGTGCGCTTTCATTAGACTTCGAGACTGGTGAGTCGATTTTGAATAATAATATCTTCACAACTGCTGGAATAGAAGCTTATACTTCACTCATAACAGGGTATGCTTCAATAGGCAACACAAACGACTCTTTCCGAATATTTAACTCAATGAAAGAAAAGGGAATAATGCCGAATAGTGTCACATTAAGCTCGTTGATCTACGCATGTGTCAAAGGTAAAAAATTTAATTTAGCGCAGTCATTACTGGACGAATACCCAGAATTCGGGAAAATATTGTATTGTTCGTATGTTACTGGTCTGTCTGGGCTGGTCCTAGCTGAAGACGACGCGTCCATCCGCTCCGCATATATCAAAGAGTCGACACGGGCGTTGTTTGTGATGGAAAAGGAGAAATTGTTACCTGATTTACCCACTCTAAATACGTTCATCAATGCGTTATGTGCGCATAGAGTGTCAAACATCGACACGGCTTTGTTAATATACACTATCATGCTGAAGTTGAACATTCATCCGGATGACTACACATACAGCATACTGTTCACAGCACTAGGAAGAGTTAACGGTAACTATGTCGACCTTACTTTAGCAATTTTCGACAATTCCCCTGCGATCAAAGATTTGCCAGCTATCAATGCGTTTCTGCATGCGTCCTCTAATTGCAAGCATCCTCTTCTGACGATCGATTTATTCGACGAAATTTTTGCGAAGAACGCCACTGAGAGTAACAGCGCAGTAAGTGGCAAATCACAGGGTAAATTCATTAAAGATGCGGTTGTGCCTGATAAATTGACGTTTTCTAGTATATTTTTGAGTATATTGAGACAAATAACGGCTGCGAAACGCGACTCGAATAACGGAAATTCTCCAAACTTATTCCAGTTACTTGAAAGTCAATCAGTCCCATTTTCATCCTACTTGCAGAAGCACGACATAGAGAAAGTAATGCAGCTAACATCACGCAGTAAACAGAGGATTCACTCTTCAAAGGATATTGATAAACTGCTGCGGAAATTCTATACTATGATGAGATATGACTACAACATAGTACCCGATGACGTTTTGTTAAGATTATTCACCACAATCTTCACAGAGCAGTCAAAGCAGAGTAAGAATGTGCTGATGCCCCCAACAATTACGGTGGAAACAGCTAAATTGATATTCGAAGATTTGGTCATCAGTGGATGGGAACCAAACCAATTAATTCCAATTTTGACGGCATGTCAATACCCACTACGTCAACAGTTAACGCTATTAGAAAACCCCGAAGTTGTCAAGAAATTGAGAATTTCTGCTGCTTCTTCAAGAATTTTTAGGAAGTACGGTTGGAACAAAATGGACTCATCGTTTTCCTCGTTAGGTTTTTAAACTTATGTATTTACAAATTTACAATGCCACTGTTTACAATATCACTTACTTCCTTTTACTATACTATTATTATTCATTAATTGTTCGTTGAGATCCTTTATTGCCCTATCCTTTCGTTCTATTTCTTTAGCAGCTGTGTTATACAATTCAACAAAATTAGTCTCTACATTTTGTCTCTCTTTATTCATAGTCTCAACTTGTTTACGCAATTCAACCAATTCGTTTTCAAGGTATTTGTTACGATTCATTATCTCTTTGTACTGCCTTTTCATTTCATTAAACTCAGATTCTTTGGCACTTTCCTCCAAATCGCCATACATCAACACCGCATCATCGTCTGCTTCCATTACTCTTGTTGTCCTTCTTCTTCAAGTTTTTAATGCATTAAAACCCCAGCCACGAACTAGTCACCTTTGCCCGAGCTATAAACCAGCACTCAGACAACGGAAAGAGGAGATACTTTACTGTTCGTGTGATTTTGTTACCTTTGCTAGGGATTATGAGTCGCTGGGAATTCCGACCAATTCATCGAAAAACCAATTCAATTCGACCAATTCATCGAAAACCAATTCATCGAAAACGAATTGATTAAAAAGTAGACTCGCTTTAAAAGATAGATACGTTGGATAAAAGAATGACTAGATATTTGAGGTTAACTGGTAATAGAAGATATATGAGTAGTCAGACATTCGGAGGGATGGATGAGAAATTATTTCGTTTATTTGTAGAGAAAATGGCACCATATACACGAGAATTTCTTAAAATTGAAGTTTTAAATGTGACGCCAGGCAATTTGGAGACAAAATTATTGTATAATAAACTATTTGTTGGAAATGAATTAACAAGATGCATGCACGGTGGTGTGATAGCATCTTTACTAGATCATAGTGCAGGAATGGCGTGTTGGTCATCATTTAAAGACGATGATACACTATGTTCTACAGTTGATTTAAGAATTGACTATTTAAAACCAGCTCCTTTAGAAGATTTAATATGCGTATCACACGTGATAAACTCAACAGATAGATTAATTCGAGCCGATGCTACGGTGTACAATAGTGACAAAACAATTAAAATTGCAACAGGAAGAGGATTATTTAATGTATATAATAGTAAATTACCAAATGGTATCACACTGAATAGTATTTTAAAGAAAAAAGCTAAAGAACTATGGGGAGAAGCCCCAAACGGTGCGAAGTAATATTATTTTTCATATTTAAAATACATAATAAGTTATTTAAATTCTAATTTTCATCATACAAAAGTTGTAATATATCACCCATAACTACTGGCATAGCAGTTGGTTCAAATGCTACTTCCTCAGCTCTTAGATACTCTGGCAACATTGCCATATTAGATTTAGGTAAAAATGAAGCTTCTGTTTCATCGTCATTTAATCTTATAATAAATTTAGTTGTTTTTCCTTCTAATTTATTTTTTACTGAACATATATAGGTATTATCATCATCTACAACCACACTCATACTGGTCATGTGCTCAAAAAATTTTAATAATTTTTCATCTTTATTTTTGTTATTACTTACTACTGCACTAGTAGCCATGACTGTACTGCTAACGTCTGTATTACTTAAATCTAATCGTTTTTCAAGGTAATTTATATATTCATTTAATTTTTTTTCTTTTTCAATTGATAATTTAATTTGTTTATCCAAGTCTTCTTCACTTTCATTTCTTGAAGCCTTTAATTTGTTATATTTATCCTTCCAAAATATTGCATCTTTATCATTATCAATTGAATCATGGGATCGTTTCTTATGTTCGACAACTATTGTATTCACTGGAATATTTTCGTCATATTTTTTACTCTTGTCTACTGTTGTAAACTTGTTTCCTGATTCCAGGATACACTCCTCGAGAGATTTCAGATTTGCTGTATTTAACTTGGACTTCAGCATTTGCTGTGTCTTGGAAGTGCTCAATATAGTACTATCTACAGCAAATACCGTTTGAATTTTTAAAATTGAGTACCGGCTATGCGAACAAGGAGACGTCTTTACACACTGTAACGACCTATTCTTTTGACAGCAAGAGACGGAAATAGCCAAGAAATGGTCACTACTGCCCTCATAATACCGTTTAATTTCCTTTTAACAGTGTCTATGAGGGCCGCAGGATTCAGATGATCAGTCAAATCCCTTTGTAAGGTAGTACCGAATTTGAATAGTATAGCATTAATCCACACAGTGTCTATCCGACTAGTATCGGCATTAATCCACACTGTGCACATTGTACGAGAGGAAAAATGGATTCCACGAACCAGCTGGATCAATCGCTCATTGAGGTCTCTATGGATGAATCTTCTATCGATGTCCTTTGCATGGCATGTAACGATAAAAATTGCGATTTTAAATCAGTTAAATTGCAAAGGCGCGACTGCGGTGATGAAGATATCGAAATAGCTATGAAATACTGCGGGGTGTGTCACTCCGATTTACATGCCGCTGCTGGACATTTAAGTGGAGTAACAGAGTTAGAATATCCATGTGTACTCACTGATACACTCACTACACTCATTCGCTTACTTACTCATTTACCCCCTAATTTAGGTTCCAGGGCATGAATTAAGTGGTATAGTCTCTAAAGTAGGATGTAAAGTTGTTGGATTTTCAGTTGGCGATCCCGTTGGCGTTGGTTGTATTGTTGATAGTTGTTTAAAGTGTAGTGAATGTATTAGAGGAAATGAACACAAATGTTTGAATAAACTTACAGGGACGTATCAATCGTCCAATAAACATGGCAGAGCAGCTGTCGCTGGCCCAACTAAATTAACTTTAGGAGGATATACCTCAAAGATGGTAGTTCATTATAAATTTGCCATAAGAATTCCAAAAAGCTATCCTTTAGAGATGGCTGGACCAATTATGTGTGCAGGAGTCACGATGTATTCGCCATTAATAAACAATGGTGTTAAAGAAGGCACTGAGGTTTGTATTGTAGCCTTAGGAGGATTAGGTCAGATGGGTGTTAGAATAGCTAAAGCACTGAAAGCAAAAGTAACCGTGATATCTAGTTCAGCATCCAAGAAAGAGTTAGCTATAAAAACTGGTGCTGATGAATACATTGTATCAACTGATAAAGAACAAATGGATAGCTCGAGTAAAAAGTTTGATATTATATTGAATACAATCCCTTCTTATCATGATTATTTAATGTATCAACCATTACTTAAGGACACAGGGGTTCAAGTACTCCTAGGTTTGCATGCCGGATTTGCTGCATCTATGATTTTGACAAAATTACGAGGTGGCAAATCTCGGATTAAATCTTCATCTATTGGCTCTATTAAGGAAACACAAGCAGTAATAGACTTAGTCGATGAACACAAAATTTACCCAGATATAAAAGTTGTACCTTGCAGTCAGTTGAACCAAGTTTACACAGACTTAGATTCCAACAATGCCACCGGTAGTAGATATGTGCTAGATATTGCAAACACACTAAAAGAAAATGTCACTTGTGGAAATGCCCCGACAATTAAACCAGATAACCAACACATGAGTATTTGCACCATAGTAACCGAACTAATAGGACTTATGTTTTGTTGTAGATGTTTATAATTTTTATATTAGTATTTTTTCTAGCTGTATTTTTGTACTAATGAATTCTGAATTGCTTCCAGTAATGATTCTTTTAACGGGACATTTATCAGCTATCGATTTAATTTTTTGATTGAGAGTATCATTATCAATAGTGCCAGTATATTTCATAATAATATTCACTTCAATATTCTTTGGGACATGCTGCGAAACTTCCATAATTTCCTCAAGGATAACATTAATATCTTTAATCTTATAATAACGAGCCTGAGATTCACTGTATGTCTTTATCGTCATAATAGTGCAACTTCCTAACGCAGATAGCAATAATTCTCTTGGTGTTGGATAATGTTTTAACTCATGCATGGGATGATAATCACTTACAATTGTCCATTCACCATTACGTGTTTGACATTTCATTCCATCGTTATTACTACTGACAGTAATCCGATGTTGCCGTGTAATCAGCGCCCGTCGCGTTATACGAGGCAGTGAGTACATTATATTAGTACTCCAAAGCATCATGTGCTAGAAATATCGGCTATTTCGGTTTAGTTTTTACTAAAAAGTTTACTTTTTTTTTTAATTTTAGCGGTTGGTAATCCCCTCAGGTAATTTCAAAAAAACAACAATATAACGTTTCAAGAAGCGAGAATGGACCTAGCGTCTGCCTTCGATCTCACATTAGATGGGGAGATTGAAGCAAAGTTTTCTGCTTTAAAAAATTTACAAGCAAAAAAGATTAAGTTAATCGCAAGTACAATCGAGCAAAAAGACAAAGAAATAGCGAAATTGAAATTATTAAGTCAGGATAACCGTCGCACACAGATGATCAACGCATTGAAGGACAAGCTCGATGAATATGAAGCAATTTTGAATTACTTAAAAATTGAATTTACTAAAAATACTGAATTAAGTATGGAAGATGTAAATAATATGATAATAAAGAAGACATTGGATGGTCCAAAGACTTTTCGACCAGCAACTAGAGAGGAAATGGAAAACAGAATCATTGATTTAGAGAAAAAGATTAAAAAAGTATCTTCTTCTAATGAAAAAAATAGTGTATCAGGTGGTGGTAGTGCTAATAGTAGTCGTAGACCGTCAATTGCTAATGATAAAAGTTCATTGCCTGAGGATGTGCAGCGCATGGGTAATATGCTTGCAGAGATTAATAGTCTCAAAACTACCATTAAGGTTAAAGATCAATTGTTTGAACAACAAAAAGGTGAAATTGTGAGACTAAAATTGCGAAATGCTGAGTTGAAGTCATTGGATGAGGAGGCAAATTTCCAAGAAAGTACAATCCGCGAGTTGAAGGCATCCAACGATCGTCTTCATACCGAATTAGATAGTTTTGCTAAGAAAATTGCCGAATTAACGGAAGAAAATATGATTTTACAATCAGATAATGAACTCGGCGTTGAACAACAACATCTAGAATTAGAAGGTTTACAGGATCAATGCGAGCGATTGCTGCAGCAAAATGCCTCATTATTAGGACGAATGGCCGAGCTAGAAAGCGAATTAGAACGAACTAATAGTAATAAAAATGCGTCACCACCACGTGTGGCTGGTTCTAACAATCCGTTACAAGAGAAACTGGTGCTATACGAAACCAAAAACAAGACTTTAACTGACAAATTGAAAGATTTAGAGAAGAAATTTTTGGCATTAAAAGAGGATAATGCAGCAAATATCAACCAAAAAGAGAATATCGTGCGCGAGAAGAATCTGATTATCCGCGATCGCGACGCCGAAATTAAAAGGTTGAATGATAAGATATTAAGTGAAATCTCGAAACGGGGTAGTAACAGTGATAATGCGGACGTAAAGAAGTCATTTGATGCAAGCAACAACGTCGCTAACGCCAACAGTATGTTACTTACGGCGCAAAAGGAAATTGAGCGATTAGAGTTGCTCAATAGTGACCTGAAAAAACAATTAAAAAATCAGTCTACTCCAAGTACGCAGAATACAGACAAGAGTGAGTACATCAACTTGTTGACGGTATTAATGGACCACCACAAGGCCATAGTGAAGAACATCATTAACGACAGAAACGTGAACTCCTTGGTTGTTACACCTCAATCGTTGCACAGTGCAATAGAAAAATTATTGAAAATTTGTGACGATAAAGATTTGATGAGTAAATTATCAACATTCAGCAGGTACATGGACGAAGTCGACGACCAATTGCCGACGGAAGACGACGAAGAGCTGCATATAACCAAGTCACTAAATTGAAATTATTTGTATTTTTAAGTTAAATGGAAGAGTTAATTACACAATAATTTATCTACGTTCATAAATAATCTATTCGTCAGCAACGGCTTCGTCCTTCTTACCAGACTTGGCGTCCTTCTTTTCTGCCTTTAACTTAGCCTTAACCTTGCGTGCTTCGGCTTGTTCAACTATTACTTTTTGACGGTTGGCTTCAGCCTTCTTGGAATGAATAGCCTCCATCAACACTCTCTTATTTTTGAATTGGTTACCTTTAGATTTAGAATATAATTCACGATATAGATGCTTGTCAATCTTTTTGGCTTCTCTATATTTGCGTAACAAACGACGAAGAACTCTTAATCTTCTCATCCATAGTACTTTAACAGGCATACGGGCATTAGCAGTACCCTTACGTTTACCATAACCAGTGTGTCTACCTTTTGATTTTGCTTCCATAAAACGTCTATGACGTGATTTGGAGTGCATATTGTTCTTTCTCTTGGTAATGAAGTTTTCCTTAATTAATTTTTTAATGGATTGACGATTTGAAGCTTGAGATATATCATTGACTTCTAATGGATCAAGCCATACTTTTCTTTGTCCACATTTTAAGATGGACGCAGCAAGTCTCTTTTGAATCTTTAAAGACACCTAATATATAAGTGAAAAGTTAGTAATTACTTCAATTTATAAATGAAACGTATATTCTTGCAGTGGGGAGTGGTGCGATGTGGAAGTGTCCAATAAACATTAATTCAATTACAATACGTCGTGACATGTATTCCTGAACACTGTTCTACACTAGTAAATACGATTATATTAAACAATAAAACAGATTACAGCTAATAATCTGAGTACTGTTGCCATAAAATCAAGTTATTTTCCTAGATAGTTAGTTGAACCACATTGTACACATATATCCCAGAACGCCAGCACCTGTAATGTAAATGAATCATTCCCATGCAATCCAATACGTCTCACTCACTCCCCAGCGCACATAAGTGATCAAATACTTACCATTTTCGAACTACCGAAGTCTTTTCTCCTACTATTTGCCTGTCCACAGACCAATAAATCATTCCGGCCCTTTAGGGTTAGAAAAAAAAGTGGACGATAGAATTAAAGAGAGTTAGAGGGACATTTCCCCTGAAGTATGGCGTTCATAGCAGTGTTAATACAACTCATGCGTGGTTATACGTTCGGTGAAGCTTTTACTAAATGTCGTCATGTCGATCAAAATTACACAGTAAACAATGATAAATAATACAGTTTCAACCTTCTGCTCCATTAGTTCCATTCTATTTGTTCTCTAATTCTAAAGATTGATGTATTGATAAGCAGTTCCGGGAAATATATAAAATCGCTGAACTGAGTAAAAAACTGTATCCGCACTCGCGTTGATACATAGAAGGAGTGACGCCTTGGGAGTTATGAATTTATATTTGTTTTTTGCCATTTTGGCATGCAGAATATGCGCGAAATCAATCTATTCTTTATCGATCAAAAAAGTTGCCATTGTTGGTTGTGGTCCAGCTGGATTGATGCTTGCGGCGTCATTGAAGCGGCTTAATTGTGGTGTTGAAGAGGTATCCCTGTTTGATAAACGATCAGATGTACTAAATATCGGAGGCGGTGGTCTTCAAATATCAGGGGGATCTATGGTTATGGAAAAGATTGGATTACTAGATGAAATAATTAATATTGGACATCCACTTCACAATGTATTAGCAAGGAATAGCCAGAGTGATGTACTGCTGAATTTAGATATTAAACAGTTGGTTACAACGAAAGCAAAAGAAGAACTATGTATAAATGACAAACCTGTAATATTTTCAATAATGCGAAATGCATTACAAAATATCTTATACAATGCTGCCATGGCAAGCGATAATGAAATGTGTAGCGTTAAGATAATTAAAAACGCCAAATGCAAAAACATAGTAGAAAATAGCAACAAAGTTTCATTAGAATTTGACAACAATGAAAAGTATGACGACTTTGACATGGTATTTGGCACCGATGGAGTGAACTCGGTAGTCAGGTCCTTCACCTCAAGCGGCGACCAGAAATATTTCTCGCTGCCAACAGCCAAAGGCGACAACGCGTTCACTGGTATAAGGATCACATATTGCGTCAGCGGCGTTGATAATGATTTTACATTGCGACCTAACGGCGCTTCTACCTTTCATCAATTTTTTGGTGATGGATTGTATGTTTTAGCAGCGTCATATGGTGGTTTAAGTGGCATTCAACACATGCTTGCAATAGTGTACTATGACGATAAAACCAATGATTTAAAAGTCAATCCCGATTGGGTCACAAGCGAAAACCCCAAGGAAATTGTATTAAATCGCTTGGTCTCTGCAGGTTTAGGCGACAATCAAGAAATTATAAATTTGTTGAACGGTTGCGACGCGAATAGTTTCATCGATTTAGCTGTAACCGACGAAACTATTCCACTAAAATCTTGGTCATCTGATTCCAATCGCATTATATTAGCAGGAGACGCAGCACATCCAATGGTTTCCGTCACACCCATCTCACCATCAATTCAATCACTTACTTACTTCACTCGTAGGCACCGTTCCTCGGAGCTGGATGCAATCAAGCACTACAAGACGCCTTCTACCTCGCAAATGCAATTAAGTCTATTAACGAGAAGCACAACGGGGTGGCTGGAGAAAATGACTCCGCAGCCAACATGTGGCTCGTGCAACAAGAATTGAATGCCGACTTGGCAGATTTCGTCATGAAATATCAATTAAAGAGAAAGGTTCCAACAGCTTTACTCAGTGTCAAGGCGAATTTACTGGGACGCATCGAGACACAAAGTGGAACATTTGGCATGCTTT
>JACCDO011598548.1_pt1 | contig 36799 bp, 25 predicted proteins | sample 7446101 | NCBI WGS metagenome assembly JACCDO01 (sample SAMN15323440, study PRJNA562643) | freshwater metagenome | isolation source: river surface water | place: USA:Blue River Watershed | collected 2017-08-16 | reverse complement strand
GAGTGGTTGTAGGAGCTTCCGATGATCTTACTGGTAATATTAAATATGGAGGTGATTGGATATTGGAATCTACTGGAGAAAATGTAGAAAAAATATATTGGACTAATCAAATACAAGGTTATACTGGTTTATTAGGAGTACCATTAATTTTAATTTATCCTCCTGGAACATTATATATTCAACAATCCGGTTCAGATATTCAATATCAATATGGTAGTACATCACCTGGTGGATGGACAAATATAATGGATGGTACATTTGATTGGCCAGTTAGGATTGTTAATAGCGATATAGTTACTGGAATATTAACAGTTCAATTTAATACTTCTATTACTATTAGTGATACAACTGTTGGAGTTGGTACTAATGGTTATTTTATTGTTGATAGTTCAAGAATAACTTTTAATGCTAATAATAATAATATTTATATTAATTCAGTAACTAATTATCCAGGTCTTATACAAAATGGTACAATTTCAGATGCTGGTAGACCAAATATTAGAGTTCAAAATATTATAATAACTAGTTCTGGTGGTTCAACATTGATTGCTGGTGCCGGATGGATTGGTCAACAATATTATGGTAAAAATTCAACAGATTGTATTATTACTGATTGTACAAGTAATGCTAATATAAATAATGTGGACTGTGGTGGTATTATTGGATCTTATGCAGCTGCATCCACTGCAAGTGTTAGTTCAATTTTGCAAATTACCAATTGTTCAAGTACTGGAGATATTTATGGTGGCGCTTATGGTTCTGGTGGTATTATTGGTGCTTCTGCTTCTCAAAGTATTACTCCATATTCTGGTTCAGTAACAGCTACAGGTTGTTCTAGTTCAGGAAATGTTGGTGCACTGTATGGATGCGGTGGTATATTTGGTAATAAAGCTGGTTCAGATTATGGACAAGCTTTTGCTAATACTTGTACATCAACTGGAAGTTCTATTTATGGATATGGATATGGATCTGGAGGTATATTTGGTTATGATTCTGGTTCATATAACGGATATGCTAAAGCTACAAATTGTTCAAGTACTGGAGAAATTCAAAATTATTCTGGTGGTATTTTTGGATCAGATTGTGGAAGTAATACAGGTTCTGCAATTGCACAATCATGTTATTCAACTGGAAATATAAGTGGTGTTGAAGCCGGAGGTATATTTGGAAAAAGAGCTGGTAGATATGGCTCAGTTACTGCAACATCATGTTATAATGATATTGGATCAATTAGTTTTAATTCAGGTGGTATTTTTGGTTCATATGCTGGAGCTTATGGTTATGCAACCGCAACTAATTGTCATTCTAAAGGTCAAATTGGAACTGGTACTGGTTCTGCCTTACAACAAGGTTCAGGTGGTATTTTTGGAAGTGATGCTGGTTATAAAGGTAATGTTATAGTAACCAATTGTTATTCAACTGGTATTATTAATTCTCCTGGTTCTGGAGGTATTTGTGGACCTCTAGCTGGTTTGGTTACTGTAGAAAAATGTTTTAGTACTGGAAATATTCAAGGTTCTGGTTCTGGAGGTATTTGTGGTTACAGAGCTGGATTTGAGTATGGTATAGCTAATATTACTTCTTGTTACACAACAGGAAATATTATTGGGACTGACTCTGGTGGAATTTGTGGATTACATGCTGGAGATTCTTTGGGTACTGTTACTGTTTCACAAAGTTATACAACTGGAAGTGTAAGTGGAATTAATGCATTTTCTATTTATGGATTAACCACAACCAGTGGTACCAAACAAGCAACTAATTGTTATTATAATAGTTCAACTACTACACCTAATGTTACTTTCACAAATTGTTATGGTTATAATGGTTTATGGAGTGTTACTAATGCTTTAGCTAACTTAGATACTACTACAACACCAACATATGTATCTGGTAATTTAACTAATCCAATAGGTTCTGTTTGGGTAGATGTATCTACTGATCCAACTGCACCTAATACTCCTTATATCCTAAATAATTTTGGATATACTCCATATTCAAATAATTTAACAAATACATTTTCCCAAACCATAATTCAAGGTCAAAATACTAATTCAGCAGTCACTCCTGGCACACACACTTATAGAATTATTGGTATTAGTAATGATGGAGCTACAACTTTTAGTTTACCATCTGTTTATTCCGATATATCAATTAATGGTAGTACAGGTCAAATTTCAACAACTGTTTCTACTTCTACTGGTATCTATAATTTAAAAGTATTACAAAATTCAAGTTATACTTTAACACAATTTAATCTTCAACTAGATGCATTATGTTATTTGGAAACAACAAAAATACTTTGTGAAATTGATAGACAAGAAAAATGGATAGAAATTAAAGATATTGATAAAAATACATTTGTCAAAACATATTTATATGGAAATAAAAAAGTATTATATAAGACTAAAATTTTATTACAAAACTCAATTTCTAATCCTGATGATAAAACCAGACCTATACATAAATTATTTAAATTATCTAAAAATATTAATGATAAATTAATTGATGATTTGTATATATCAGGACAACATAGTATTCTAGTTGATAATTTAACAGAAGAACAGGAAAAACTATCATTAAACAAATGGAGTAGAATATTGGAAATTGATGATAAAAAATTATTGATGGCATGGGTTAATGATGATTTTGAACAAGTAAATGATACACAAATATACACTCTTTACCAATTAGTTTTGGAATCTGACGAACCAAATAAACAATATGGTATTTATGCTAATGGAATTTTGTCAGAAACTATGTCTATTTCAACATTTAATAGAAAAAAAAATAAATTAACTCAATTTGATAAATTAAATTAAAAAATTACAAATAAATTTTACAAAAATTACAAATAAATAATATAAATTAGTGAATAATTTCAGTTAATTGTTTAAAAGTGATAACTCTCATTTTACAACAATATCTTTTTATTCCCAATGAATCAATTAATTTTGTTTTTAATTCTAATTTCTTTTCATTAGAAGTATTTGGATCTGAATATATTTCGTCTAATCCTTTTTCATAAGGAATTTGTTTATTACCAATAATAAATCCACATGACGGGCATTTAATATAAATCATTTTCCTAATTATAATATATTATATATATATTTATTTAAATTCAAAATTTTTATTAGTCCTTATATAATATAATGAGTGGTTTACAAACTGCAATTACTGAATTATCCGCCCCATATAATACAATTATTAGAACCCCATCAAGTCCTATTTCTAATAATTTCACATCAAATTTAACAAATGCTCTTAAACAAGATTATCTGAGTGGTGTTGTCCAGGATATCGATGATAAAGAAAAGTTAACCTCAGATATATCTAAACCAGTCCTTTCTGATGATAAAATTAATGAATTGATTAAAGAAATTATGTTGACCAGAACAGATAATGAATCTAAAGATAAAAATAAACCTGTTGATCCAGAAGGTTTTAGTGAAAAAAGTCAATCAAATACATCCCAATCACCTAATAATTTACTTGCTTTGGTAAATGGATATCTCAGTGGAAAAATACAAAATTATGATAATAGAAACGATATGGTAACTAATTTACCTTCTCAAAGTTTTGATCCTTTAAGACAAATGGTAAAAGATTATTTATCAAACAATACAAGTATGTATGATAATAGAGGAAAATATTTTGATCAATTTCTTTTTAATCAAAAATTTGATGAATATATTGCTCAAAAACAAAAAGAAAGGTTTTTAAAAGAAAAAGTTAAATTAAATGATTTAAATCAAGTTGAAAATATTAAAATAAAACCATATCAATTACCCCTCAACAAAATGATGATTGGGGTTAAGGATACTTGGTTTAATATGTATGATAATCTTGTGAATGGAAGAAAAGTTATTAATGTTGAAGATGAATCACAATCAGATTCTATGTTTTATATTGGTATCACCTTGATTGTGATCGCATTGCTGTATCTTATTTTAAATAATATTTTTGAATAAATTTGTTTAATAAATTTATTTAATTAACAAATTCTAATAATAAAGTAATTCACTTTGGCACTGTGATAATTCATTACCAGTTGGAGGATTTGTATAAGCAAAATTATAAACAGGATACCATTTGAACATTACTTTAAATTCTCCTTCAGGTGTTTTGATACTTGGTTTGTTTTGTATTTTCTTTACAAATTTTTCTAAATTTTTTTCAGTAATATTATAATCTTTCATTTCTTTAATTTTATAATCATAAAAACAAGCACCTTGACTAGTTATACCTTCAAATAAAAATGATCTTACTGCACGTTTACCATTTTCATCAAACATTGCAAATTGAAAGTATCTAATAAATATTTTTTCAACAGTATTTTCTTGATAATATCCTTTATAAAAATCAGATCCTTTAACAAATTGAATGTTTTTGTCTATTGATTTTTGTTGTTCTTTTGTAATAGTCATATTGGCCATATCTGTTGTGTCAAAAAATTCTTTCATTATATGTTATATCTTATATATTATAGATTAAGAATTTTATTTACATCAAATAAATTTATTTGATAACTAACTAACTATAAAAAACAAACTAAATTACAATCTAATAAACAAGTAACCCAGACATTTTTGGAGTAAGATCATCAATAAATGGATTTGGATCATCAAGTATATTATGAGGAAAAATATTCGTAGTATTTAAAATACTAGTGGTATTATCATATCCAGAATAATATATTTTTTTATTTTGTAACAAAATTAAATCATTTAGATATTGATTTAATAATTTTCTTGTATTTTCTCTTACATTAGCTATATTTTTAGTATATTGATATCCCATTGTATTAAATATAAATGAATTGAATTTGTATAATATTTTTATTTTAATATAGATCATCTTACTATATAGTGGATCAATTAAATTCAAATCCACTTTACATGATTCATATAATTTGGTAAATTCTTCAAAAAGTGAAACTATTTCTTCGTATTCACTAATATTTGATTTTTTTAACTCTTCTACATAAAATAATAAATCAACAATTTGTGGATAATCTTTTAATTGGGTGTTAGATGGTTGAAGAATTTCATATTTTTGATTCATTTTTTCTGTTTCATAAACATTATTAAGATTTCTATCAGTATAATTATAATAAACTACTACTGAAAATATTAGTATTCCTATCAATAAACTTAATGAAAAATTAATACGTGTTGATATAAATATCATTATTACAAAAAATACACCATATGCAAATATTACCTTTTGATCTTCATAATTTAATATATTATATAATATGTTATTGGTTACATTTAGACCCATTTTTTATTTTTGATAATTTAATTATAATTACTTAAGAAATAATATTTATTATTTTATTAAATATTAAATATCAAATATCTATGTCTGAAAATAATTTAACTAACTTTAGTATTATACATAAATCTGTTCCAAAAAATAATTATTCAGTATTTAAAGTTGATAATACTAATATTCAAAATCCTAATACAAATCCCAATCCTAATCCTACTCAATCTGACAAATTATTTATCTGGGATAATTTAGAATCGAATAATATTGAAACAATTAAAAAAATTAATGATATGATAACTACTCCTGAACAATTAAAATTAAATATTATATATTCTGTTTTAGATTTAGGTTGTGATTTCCCTATTAAATCATCTGATGATTTAATTAAACTATTTAATTTTGTTAGTCCAATTAATCATGAATTTAGATTAGGATCTAAATCTTATAATTATAAAATACAATCAAATAAACTTTATTTACAAAATTCCATATCTAAAATGGATTCTACAGATATATTTTATTCCAAATATATCAATAAATTAAAAAATATTTTAAATAATTCTGGGGTAAAATATTTTTATTTTGAATTCAGATCAAAAAGATTTGTTAAAACTAAAGATATTATTTTTGTTTTTGAACTAGATCAATTTGTTTGATTTATTCAGTTAATACAATAGTACCTTTAGTTGATCTTGTTTTACCTTTAATTTTAATTTTATCAGCATGTAGCTCATCGTGACATTTTTCACATAAATTTACTAAATTTGCTTTAGAATCTTTTAGTATATGTTTTTTATCTTTATGAATTAGACCAGATTTAGATTCGACAAAATCTTTTTGATAATTAATATGATGTGTTTCTAATTTAACTTTATTACCACAAATTGAACATTCATCCATATACATATCAGAATTATAATTAGTTTTTTTATCTGATACCAATTTTGTTTGTACACCAGATGATTCCAACATTTCATTTTTAAGTTCTACAGCTGTATTTATAAAAATTGGATCATCTAGTATATATTTAGCTATTGTTATTCCATAAATTTGTTCACCAGTTCCTTCTGTCATCTTTCTATTAAATACTAATTGATCTCCAACTTTGGTTACAGATAAATAATAAAATTTTAAACATCCCAAATTATTGATCCTGTTTATTTTTACAAGATCATGTAAATGTGTTGCAAACAGGAATTTAGCTTTTAAATCAACTAGTTTTAAAATAGTTGCTGCAACAATTGCATTTGCTGATAGATATTCTGTACCTCTACATATTTCATCACCTATAATAAGTGATCTTGAATTAGATTTCTTTAAAATTGTTCTTAATTCATTCATTTCAACTACAAAAGATGATTGACCCTTAAATAAATTATCACTACCTGATATTCTTGTATAAAGTGATTCAAATATACCATATTCGTAATTTTCTGCTGGTACATATAAACCACTTTGGGCCATAATCAAAGATATACCTACTGATTTCATGTTTACACTTTTACCTACGCTATTAACACCATAAATCATATTACCACGTGTATCATTATCTAAATAAGCATCATTTGGAACATACTCATAATCAATAATTCTTTCTACAATAGGATGTCTTAAATTTTTAGCTCGAACTATAGATTCTTCTTCTGAAATTATTTTTGGTTTAGTATAATGATACTTTTTAGATACCCAGGCATTATTTGAAATTAAATCTATTTCAGTAATTAGTTGAATTACACTTTTAAATACAGTAACATATTTATTATACCAATTATTTGTATCAATATAAAATGTTTTTTTAATTTCATCATTTAATTTTGTATATAATTCTTCGATTTCATCTGAGTGATCTGATAATCCTGGATATGATATTTTTGTAGTTGATGTTTGATAAGTAAAAATTAGATCTTCTTTTTTTATTGATATATTTTCAGTCACAAATATTGATTTATTTTTATCCTTGTCAATTAATTCTTTTAATTTTTGACCACGAATTTTTGTTGTGGTTAAATAATAACCATCACGATCATTATGTTTTGTTTGTAATGATATTGTTGGATCATATTTCTCTAATGCATTTGTTAATTTATCAATAAATCCTATTGATGTTTCTATTTTTTCAACAATCTCATCAATATTTTTATGAATCCCCTTTAGATAAAAAGATTCTTTAACCTCTACTAAGTTACTTGTTTTTAACTTTTCTAAATCAAAAGTTTTTTCAACATATTCATATGCATCATTAAACTCACTTATTTGAGCTTTTGTCATCAATTTTAATACATCTTTTCTTAATTTTGATTCTAGCAGTAATTGAGTAGTTTTTACTACTAGTTCAAATGTCTCTGATATAGTATATAATTCATATGGTTGAATAAATTTTATTGATAATTTTCTAAATAACTTGTCTAAATCACATATTCCTTTCATATTCATTCTACATTTTTCATATAATTCCTCATTTAACATTTTTTCTGTTAAATCATAATATCTTGAAATTATTTTGGCATTTGTATATGGTGCACATAATCTCTTTTTTAATGCTCTTTTACCCATTGGAGTTATACAGTTATTTACTACATCGTTTAGTGATTGATATTTTGTTGATATTAAATCCCAATTATAATAATCAATTATATTTAATTGATACTGTGCATTATTTCCCAAAACCATATATTTATGATCATTAAAATACTTAGGGAACCCTAGATCTTTTATTAAATTCTCATTATGTTGATATATATAATCAATTCCTGTGATCAATGCAATTGTTGCAAAACTATATCTTTCCATATCTAAATATTCAATTGGTGATACCATCCCACATTCAGTATATACTTTTTTAAGTAGAGTATTTTGATAAGATATTTTGGTATATGATGGATTAATTTTCTCATATTGAAATAATATTTGGTTAGGTAACAAATCTATTTTCTCAATTAGTTTCTTTTTGTATGATATGGAATTGCAATTAGAATTAGACGAATTCGAATCAATTTGATAAACAATTAGTTCAACTGGTCTATAATAATGATAAAATCTTTGGGCTTCTTCAAATGCTTCATTTTCATCAAGTAAACCTGTTCCATGTGATTCATAATAAAATACCTCACCAGTTGATGAATCTATCGCACACATTCCTATCGAAATGTTTGATATGGATTGTAGGATTGGTTGGGATTGATCAATTTGATTAGATTGATTAGATTGATTTGTTAAATTTGACAGATTTGTTAACCCATTAGATCCAATCAGTTCGATATACATAACCATCAAATATTTGTTTTCGTGTCCAACATTATCAATATAAGTAGAAGGTGAATAAACTCCAGTAACAGCTCTAGCTGGGTTAGGAGGTGGAGTTACTTGATCAATAACCACAACAGTGTATTGGTTGTCAACAAGAATTTTTAGAAATTTTGAACTTGCTCCACAAGGCCAACCACACATCAAATGATTTGATTCAGAAACTGGAATACTTTTATCTTTTCTAGATACAACTAAATTTAACATATCAGCGATTTGATAAATAGATTGATTTTTTTTTCTTACTTCACAACTATATATTTCGTGAAAAGAACCTACTTGCATCAAAACAATTGTCTTATCACCATATTTTTCTTGATATTTATCTAAATATTGAAAATATTCATCAGATATTGTTATTTTTGAAGTTTTATTTTTAGACTGCTTGTCTACTTTTGTCATATTACTAATATTAAATATTAAATAAATATTTAAATATTTTTAATAAAAATTAATGAAAAAGAGTATATACGGAATAAATTAAAATATAATTAATAGTAAATATATAAGAAATACCCAAAGAAGTTTTCCAAGTATCAATACTATAACCAAGTAAGAAAATAATAAATATTTCGTTAATATAATTAAATTGAATTTTTTTCTGAATCCAAATAATTAAAATAAATAATAAAAATAGACAAATCATTTCTAATAAATAATTATAAATAAAACTGAAAGGATCAATTTCTAAATCGTTAACAATTTTAAAAAGATCCATATTTGACATTTCAGTTTTTAATTTTTCGTGAATTTTATAAACTGTCAATTTATCATTAGGTATATTAATATTTTTATCAACAAAATTAATATTAATAGTAACAGTACCATTTTCCAAAGTTAATACTTCATGATACCAAAAATGAGGGATTAATAATAAATCACCTGGTTCTAAAATATATTCTGTAACTACATCAGCATCATATTTTATCAAAGATATATTAGAAAAAGGCACATTTAATTGAGATCCAGGAGGACTTAATGTAAATTTTTTTTTACCAGCTAGACAAACATTTAAAACTTCAATACCATTACCATCATAATGAAATTGAGTTAAATTACCAGCTTCATGACACCAAAATCTTGTATCATCTTCTACCAGATAATTGGGTGTATTAAACAAATCTTTTAATTTTCCAATAAATTCATAATTGGTGTTTTTATTTGTTTTAACATAACTAGCTCCTTTTAAATACGAATTTATATCCTCTGGTTTTTTATATTCGGATAAAAATTTTTTAACTGAATCATCAACATTTAATAACTTTAAAAAATTTTTTATATATAATGGTTTGTTTTCTTCAACACTTTTATAAATTATATCTAAAGTTTGATTAAGGTCCATTTTATTTTAAATTATAATATCTTATATTTAGGATATAAAATAATATATGTTAAAAAATTAGATTAGTTTAGTTTATTAAATTAAAAAATTAAATTTATTGTTTAACGATAGCTTCAACGAATTTATCTTTCAAATAACCAAGTATGAATTTTTTAAGATCAGATTCCCAATCTTTTAATTCAGTCCATTCAATACTATATTTCTTTAAAAACTTTTTCAAAATATGTTTAACAATATCTTTAGTCAATAATACATTTTCCATGTAAGAAATTTTTGCTTCAACATCAGCTTCAGTATTTGAAGCCAACTTTTCAATATTAAAATCAGATGTACTTCTAATCATTCTTGGTTTACCATTTTCAATTTCTAAAAATGCCAATAAGGGTTGTAAATCTTTATAGATCCATTTATCTAATATTTTGTAATAATAATATTTAACCATTGCTTTGATAACTTGATCATCTTTATTGATGTTATTATAAACAGTTTGGGTAAAATAACCAGTTCTAGGATTAATTAATGTAACGGTAGAAGCTAATTTTCTGTTAATAGGTCCTGAAGTATAGATTAAAGGAACATATGTTGATCTAAAATAATCATCATCACCAAAATAATTTTTATAAAAATTAGAATTTATGTCATTGATCATAGTAGCTACAGACGTATTTATAGTTGTCATTTAGTATATATATAATAATGATTTATAAAATTTATTTATTTTTTGTATATTTATTTTTAAAATATTCAAAAATATTATTATATTTTGATTTATTTATATTTTCTATAAGTTTTTTTTTTATTTTTGAACTTTCTAAATTAATTGAATAAATTTCTTTTAATACATCACTTACTTTTTTTACAAAAACATTTATAGGAAAATTAATATTATTTAACCAAACCCAATATATTGAATTTAATATTCTTCTTCTTGTATAAATAGGTAAATTATCTATTGAATCTGTTAAAAATATATCCACGTCTTCAATTGTATTTATACTATAAATTTGTCTTAAAAATTGCTGATTAGTTGTTGCTATTTGAATAGTATCATCAAAAATATCAAAATCTCTATAATTTTCTGTTACTTCTGTTTTTTCACATTTATCAAAAAATATTTTATTTTTACTAACATTATCATATACATCTACTGGACATACTTTTTCATTTTCCAATAAAATAGCTCCCAAGTTAATTGGATGATAAAATATTGTATTTGGTGGATAACATGGACCTATACATTGATATCCCTTATCTGAAAGTGGTAACTTATTATTAGATGATTTTGGTATAAATTTATTTTTATTTTTAATATTATTCATATATAATATATCGTATATATATATAATATAATGAATATTTATAATTCAATATTTATAAAAAAAATAGACAATATTGTAAAATTATCTGATCAATTTGATACACTTTTTGCATCCATTATTGATAATTCTAGTGTTAAATCTTCTTCTCTTGTCGAAAATATTTTTAAATTAACTAATATTTATATGTCTTTAAGATCAGAACATGGTCTACTTATTGTTTTATTTGAAAAATATAAAAATGATGTTGAAAAAAATATTAAAATTGATTCTGATAACATTACAAGTAATTCTAACCAATTATATGATTTATCAACTTTTGATTCTGTTATAAAAAGTATTTCTGACCTAATTTCTAATATCGACTTTCAATTTAAAAAAATTGCTATTATGTTTCCAAAATTTATTACTTCAAAACCCATTACTTTGATTTTATTAGTTAAAGATATTGATCAAAATAATAAGTATGTTAAAATTTTTAATCAACTTAATAAAACTAATCCTGAATATATTTATAAAATTATTAAATGTAATACTAAAGAAAAAGTTAATTGTGGTATTAATAAAGATGGAAAAAAAATTAATATCAATGTGGAAAAGTTACCAAGTATGTATATTTTAAACAATAATATTTCAGAAATACCTATAGATATGATTGAATCTGAAAAATCATTATTACAATTGATTGATTAATTTGGTTAAATAAGTAAACCAAATAAGTTTTTCTCAAGATTTATATATATTATAAATATATAAATTAACTATTAATATGTCCATTAATATGTCAATGAATAAAAATAACAATGAAATAAAAAAAATATCACCGGATAAAATAATTTTGTTAAATCAATTAATAAAGACACAAATCAATGTTAAATTTAAAAAATTAAATCAAAAACATAAAAATATTTTAATAAAATATTTAACTTATTCTTGTGTTATTTGTGGATTGTATTTACAAAATGATTTTTTTATAGAACAGTTAATTATTAATAATTGTCAAGATATTTTTAGTATAGCTAATATGATTTTACCATATTACAATTTAAATAAATCTCAAGATCTTGAGACATTAGACACACTTTTTTTAAATTCTACCGGTAATTCTTTACATTTTGATTGTAGATATTCAACTGATCATATACAGTTTTTCAATTCATCTGATTCTGATGATAAAGTTGAAAATTATTTCTATCAAATTTTGTTGTCAGTTAATAACACATTCAAAATTTCTTTATCAAAATTATTACCCAATTGGATTAATATTTTTCCATACACACTTTCTGATTATAAAAATAGCATACATTATAAAAATTTTATTGATATTATGATCAGATCTCAACAAAAAAATAAAATTTTTCTTGATAATTTTTTACCTTGGGATACTATTTCTAATGATACCTTTGTTTATAATACTAAAATAAATGATGAATTATTATTAATTGGATATGAAAATATTTATGGAACCATTTATAATTTTTTGTATAATGATATCAAATATATTAAATGGCTAATTTTTGAACATAAAAATAAAAGTTTAGATACAGTTTATCCTATAATTATAATTTTAGCTAATAGTATTGGATGTAGAAATATATCAAACGCAAAATGGAATCAATTAGATCCTGATGAAACTAATTTGTTAAAAAAATCTTGGGTTAATTTCTGTTCTGAATCTGATAATTTTATCATTATTAAACAAATTATTATTTTTTATCTCAAATATGAATATCAACAGGATAATATAAAGTCTTTGAAAGTAGACAGAAATTGTCTAAGATCTTTATCAAGATTTTATGAGTTTTATGATACTGATAGTAGTGATCAAACAAATGATAGTATTGATGAAAATTTTGTTTATAAAAATGATCAGACAATGGATAATTGTATTAGACAACTTGTCGATACAATTGATTTTGAAAATATTTATAATTTTATTAATAACTGTATGCAAAAATTTAGATACACATGGTATGGTAGATGTTGTTTAGATGATAATAATTATGTTTATACATATGATCAATATTATAAAAATTATATTCTTAAATATAAAATTGATAATACAATTGGACCATCCGATATTTCAATTAATCCTGCTAAATTATATGTTACGTGTAAAAATTTTTATAACTACTTTAAATCTATGTTAAATAATAATTATCCTAATCCTGATGGTACAAATGAATACAAATTAATGGGTAATTCTTGTTCATGGTCAAATCTTGATTCATTTAGTAAAAATATATTTGCCGAAAGATTATTTTTAACTAATGGTAAACAAACATGGTTTAGAATAACAAAAAATATATCTAGAACATATTCAATTAGTTCAATAAACGGATTAATTTTAAATAATATCAATACACTAGTGTTTAATAAAATTAATATGATTTATAAAGTTAATGGTCAGACAAATAATATTCTTACAAATGTTTTGTTTGAAACTTTAGTTATAAATGGTATGTTTTCGTATTTTAATTTTAATCCTGGTATTACAGATTCAAGAAAATTACCTGATAAAAATAAAGATAATGAAAAATGGAAAAATCAAATACAGTCCGGGGTTGATATTGAAAAATATTCCGATTCTTATTCTTTTTTAACCAATAATAAAATTTCTTCTATCCCTGATTATTATCTTATTGTTAAAAATACTATGTGGTATACTAACTTTGGAGCTGATTGGGTTGCTCAAACTCAAATGTATCATCATATTATTAATCAACGTGTTTTATATATAACTGGTGCTACTGGTGCAGGTAAATCTACAGTTGCACCTTTTATTATATTATATGGATTAAAAATGTTAAACTTTAACAATAATGTAAAAGTTGTTTGTAGTCAACCTCGTATTCAACCAACTGAAGACAATATTAACAGAATTTCAGAATCTTTAGGGTTTAAACTTAAAAATGGATTAGATTATATTGTTAGAAATATTAATTATTTTCAAATGAAATATAGTGATACCGAAAAGTCAATTGTTGATGAAGAATATCACCCTTGTTTAAGAATGGTTACTGATGGTACTTTATATAATAATTTAAATTCATCTCTATTTTTGAAAAAGTCACTTGAAAATAAATCTGGATCTGGATCTGGATCTGGTTCTAGATTTATTTTTAAAGATAATATTTTTGACGCTGTTTTAGTAGATGAAGCACATGAACATAATTCAAATATGGATATTATTTTAACCCTGATGAAATTCAACTCGTGGATTAACAATAAAATTTTGTTGGGAATTATTAGTGCTACAATGGAAGATGATGAAGTTACTTATCGTAAATATTATAAGTGTATTGATGATAATTGGAAATGGCCGTTATCATTAAATTATTTGGACTATTCAACAAGTGCTTTACCTATTGATAAATCTTTACTTGATTATAAAAAATTAGATTATAACAACAATTTAATAGATAGACGTATACACTTATCACCACCCTTTTTAACAACTAATTTTAAAATTGAAGAACCAAAAGTTAATTTAACTAATGAACCACAAAACTTACAAATACTCAGATTGGTAAAAGATTTAGTTAGTACAACACCAATTACTAATCTTGGAAGTGATATTTTAGTTTTTCAAAATGGTCAAAATTCTATTATTAAATTAGTTAATGAATTAAATAATTCTACACCTGAAAATGTTTTAGCGATACCTTTTTATAGTAAATTGGATAAAAATATTTTGGAAGACTGGATTAAAAAAATTGCTAATAGGGATATTAGAAAAAAAATTAATATTAAAAAAACTAATCCTATTACTGATTTAAATGATCCTAATTCAGAAAGAGTTGATGAAGGTACATATAACCGTTTTATTATTGTAGCAACCAATATAGCTGAGGCTTCAATTACAATTGATACACTTAAATATGTAGTTGATAATGGTTCTCAAAATGTTAATATCTATGATCCTGCAACTGATGTAGAAAATCTGAAAAATAAAATGATTGCTAAACCAAATCAGCAACAAAGAAGAGGTAGAGTTGGAAGAAAACATCCGGGTACTGTTTATTATGTTTATGATACTTCTAAATTAGATAAAAAAGTTCTATTCAAAATTTGTATTGAAAATATTACAAACCTAATTCTAAGTTTATTAACTGAATCAGAAGTTAAATTAATTAATTATGAATCTGATCCTTATTTTACAGACAAAATTGATAATATTCCTGATAGTCTTAAAGACCAATATGGGTATATAAATTATTCTGGTAAACTTACTTTATATTCAAAAAATAAAATTGTTGTTGATCGTAATCAAATTATTTATCCATATTCTGATAATAAATACGATTCTACACAATTACAAGATTCTAATGGTATTTTCTATATTGTACATCCAAATGAATTGGATTTTTCAAGAGACAACCCTTATGATATGACAATAACAAGTTATAGTAGTAATTATATTAACAAACCGATCACAATTATAAATTATAATAAATACAGAGGTTTAATTAATTCTTCTGATAGATTAACACCATTTTCAGTTTTATTTAATAAAGTAAAGGAATTTGTATTTGGTTTAGATATGACTGATATTAATCAAACATTTATTTTAATGGATTTATTTAGATACAAAATTGATATCAACTCTACAGTATTCAGAAATATTCTTTTGTTTTTTGTATTTAAAAACTATAAATTTACATTTAGAACTAATAATAAATTAACTGGTAAGGCGGACTTTTTGATTAATTCTAGTATTATTCCCGAATACTTTTTTGAGTTGGTCGATATTGGAATTGAAAAAATTATTCAAGATCCTAATTTTAGTTTTGAAACAATAAATCAAGTTATTACTAAAATTACAACAAATCGTCAATTTACACTAGTTTTAAAAACAATTAGTCCCTTGAATTATACAGATTATATAACAATTATTAAAAAATATATGTATTACAAATTAAAAATTAAAATTATTCTTGATATACAAAAATTAATTAGTAAAAATAAATTAGATATTGATGAAAGTAAATTAACACGTGAAGAAATTTATATTAAAAATAAATATATCAGTAATTATGATTTATTTTTAAAAGTACAAAATCTTATTAAAGAAAATAAATTTAAATTAGATGATAGTAAATTAACTCAGGAAGAAATTATTATTAAAAATGAATATCTTAGAAACAAGAAATTATTTGATCAAATGCAAAAACTTATTGAAGATAAAAAAATTAACTTTGATATGTTAACTCCTGAAGAAAAATCAATTAGAAATATTTATTTAAAATATTATAATCTTTTTTCTAAAATTAATTTTCAAACAGATTTACCTTCAGTTCATATTGATAATCTAAATAATATTAAAAGATTAAGTACTTATGATCAAACATGTTACTTTATTATTAGAAATTATCCATATAATATTCTAGAAAAAATACCTGGAACTAACTTTTATTTGGGCTTACTTAATAGAGATATAAATAAAATTTATCAAATAGACTACACTGAATCAATTTATAATAAACATAAAAAATTCTTAAAAACTAAGGTTGATAATTCATATTTGGGATCAGTATTGTTCCAATTCGAGTCTGATGATGGATACATGTTTAGTAATATAATGTGGGTTCCAAGTAAGGTTCTTGAGTTAATAATTAATATACTACCAGTTGATAGACTAATTATCAAAAATACTGTATTTAATGATAATGAAAATATTAAAATATATGAAGATGACTTTTATAATATTAAAGAAAAAATTGATTTAATAACAAAATTTATTAATAAATACTAAGCAAATGATATTAATATTTAATGTATCCAAAGATAGTAAACTTAACTTTATCAGAAGATACTTTACAAATGAATCCATTAAAACATTACTGGATTCTAATATGTATATATATTTTACTCCAATAAGGTTTATGAAAGAAATTTGGATGATAACTTCAGGAGAATTTTTAATACCATTTTTTCAAGAAGAGATTAAAATTAATTATGTGGAACTATTTATTGAAAATGGATGTTCCGAAAAAATAAAATTTGACAATTATATATCTATAAATTCTCAAGATTATGATCCTACCAAAGATTATGATTGTTATTATGATGAAGTAACAAATTTAGTTATGATCAGATGTTCTAGTAATCTATTTGAAAAAATTAGTAGTAGTTCAGAATATACCAGTAATGAATTTAATAAAATAAATACTAAAATTTATGAATTTGATAATGAGGTAAATATATTTAATGTAATTGATCCTGATAAATTTATATTAAGAGATAACTTTGTAAAAGATTCAGATATTAAAATTATTTGTTATGATGGATTTATTGTTGAAAATCAATTAGAAACTGATTATTGGGAATTAGAATTTTGTCCAAGTAGTTTTACTACTATTAAACTTATTTGGGAAGATATATTATTAAATTATCCCCAAGTTCCAATAATTAAAATCACTTCTGTTTTTAGATCTGCAAATGTAAATGAAGGATGTCCTTTTATTAATGACGATAAACTTTGGGGAATTGTTATGAATAAAAATCTATCAACCAAAGTTATTAAAATTCTACCTATCTTTACTATACAACTATTTTTAGATAAAATTAAAACAAATATTAAAAAATATAATTTACTTAATGTTCACATTAAGAAAATTTCTCTTGATCCTAGAAATGAAATAGGTGGTCTTTATGTTTCAGATGACTGTTATAATATTACTAAGAGTAAAAATATTGATGGTAAAATTGAAACTGTTCAAGAACTCGTTTTAAAAAGAAATACAATAATTTCAAGTGTAGATGGATATAATATTGATTACGATGGAAATTTAATTATCAATGATTCATTAGGATATCCTATTAGACGTATACCATTTAAAAGTTATTTATGGTTTTTTAAAGAAAGATATAATGATGAATATTATAATTTAAATATAGAATATGTTACTGGTTATCCAAAAATAATTACTATTAGTTATGATAGAGTTGATACAGAGTTTTTGAAAAAAAATTTATTACGAAAAAATAAAAATATCAATATAAAAAATTATTATCCAAAAGGTATATCTATTACGAAATTATCATATATGAATATTAAAGATAAATATATTTTCGAATTAAATGAAACTTTATGGTATTATCTTAAAAATACTTTTATAAATTATGATGGAGTTGATAAAATTTATGATCATATACTTAAAAACAGATATTACGATAAAAAAATATTACTTGCTTTTGAATTATTTTGGGATGATAAAAAAGAATTTCCTAATGATCATCCTACTATCCGTGTTGTTAAAAAATATAATTCTATCGAAAATCTTGTCGATGGTAAAAATAATAAGGAAATTAAAAAAATATTTAGTCAAATCTAGTTTTTATAATATTTTGTAAATTATTTGTAAATTATTTACAAATAATTTTTTTCATCTAAAATTATAATATAATAATAACAAAAATATAAATGATTGATAGTTATCTTGAAATTAAATCAATAGATCCTAAATTCTGGGGTAGAAGTGGTTGGATATTCCTTAATTCAATTGCACTCACTTATAATCCAGATTATAGAGAACAATATAAACAATTTATTTTACAATTACCTTGGATACTCCCATGTAAAACTTGTGGAGAAAATTTACGTAATAATATTTCAACCCTTGATATCGCTTTAGAAACAAAAGAATCATTTATCAAATGGCTTATTAATCTTAGAAATGATATATATGAAGAAAATGGCCAGTCTAACAAGAAAAAAAATATGCAGAAAACTTTTGATGAAATATTTTATCAAGAGTGTGATTCAAAATTATATATATACATATGTATTTTATTTGTAGTTTTGGTTTTATTACTTTATGTATATAAAAATTTTGTTGAAAAAAAAGATTCTTAATAACTTTTTATTTTATTATTTTATTTATTTTTCATTAATTTTTTTAATTCTTTCAATTAATAAATTATTTAATAAATCTACATTATGTTGAGGTATAGTATCATTTATCCATTCATTTATATTAGTATTAGCTTTTGTCAATAAACCATCTCTAATCTCATTTACATAAAAACTATAATCTCTTATTAGCTTTTTAAATGAATAATTTTCATTGATTAATTCTGTCATTAATTTTTTATATAATTTTTCTCTACTAATTGATGAATTGGATATTCTTAAATCTGCCCACCAAACACACCAAAGAGCACAAAAACCATTTGGATCACCAATATAATCATTTTTTAATTCGGATATTTCTTTTGTTTGAAATCCTATTTTTGATAAATATGTTTTGGGTGAAAAATATTTGAAACTAAGATTTGATACCAAATTTATTTTATTTTCTAATTCTTTATCTAATAACTTTGGATTATAATCAAATCCTACTGGATGATCCGATCCATGGGGTTCAAATCTTTCAACTTCCATCAATTCGAAATCAAATATCAAATAATTTGCATGTGAATATATTATAGATTCATTTATTTGTTCTATACCTATTGGAATCAATAAAAATCGTATACCTACTTTTTTTCTCATGTTTATATCATTTATTAATCTTACTAAATCATTTGACTTATTTGATGGTATGTATAACATTTGATTTTTCCATAATATTTCAAAACCTGATATTTCACATACTTTACTTTTAGTTTGAACATCAACAAATGTACAATTAATTATTGGTCTTGACATATCTAATAATTTTAATGACGTCTCTAATAATTCTGTTTTATTATTAAATTTTTCTGACAAATAAAACAATCCTGATATCACATCTAAAGTTGATCCTGTAAATGTAGATATATTTACATTTGGATAATTATCTATCAATTTTATTGATTTTTTGGTTATTGGATATGAATTTACATCATATCTATTTTTATATTTGATAAAGTTTTCTATATAATTCTTTATTTTATTATATATTATAGTATAACACACATTATCATCTTTTTCTTTGGTTTCTTTGGTATTATTATCTTTGTTATCTTTGTTATCTTTCATATTTTTATTAACGTTAGTAAATGATTTTAATAGTTCAATTTCAGTTTCATTTAATTGTTCAAGTGTAACATTTTTTTTACATCTATTATCCCAATAATCATAAAAATGTTTGTCTGAATTTGTTAATTGATTTAAATAACTTTTAGTTATCATATCAATAAATTCATCCAATTCACTAGTTTTTATATAATCAAAAAAAGTATTATTATTATTGCTAAAAATAAAAATATCTAATTTTTTATTTATCAAAATATTTTTAAAATCTTTCCATTTTTCTTTCATTACTAATAATAAAAATACACTTTCTCCTGAAAAATTTTGTATATTTAAATTGGAATTTGTTAAAACATAATTTATTATTATATTTAACTTGTTTTTTTCAAAATAATTTATATTATTTACTAAAATATGTGCTGGTGTATTTCCATCTATATTATATAAATTAAAGTTAAATACTATGTCTTTACAATAATCATTGAACTTAATTAATTTTCTTGATTCTTCATCATCTATCTTTGATATATCTAAAATATTATTTAAAAAATAATGATAAAATATATTTCCTGAATTATCTTGAATATTACCATTTAATTCTTTTATTAACTTTTCATTATTTAACATCTCTATAAAATTTAAATCTATATTTATTGAAATGTAATGAAGACAACTAAAATTGTATTTAAATTCAACCATATTTAATGATTCTAATACAATATTTTTATTTAATGTGGATAATATATGTTGTAACATGTCATAACATTTATATTTAATTATCAGATGTAAACTGTTTTCTCCTTTGTTGTTTCTATTTTTTATTTGATTATTCTTTTCATAAATTAATTTAAATATTTCCAAATTTTGACTTTGTATACTTAAATGTAATGCATTTAATCCTTCTTTATTTTTAATAAAAAAGTTATCTGTATATTGAATTATTAATTTTAATGCCTCAATGTTAAAAAATTTTATTGCATAAAATAATGGTATATCTTCATCCCTATCTTTAATATCAAGTATACTTTTACCAATATTTTTTGTGTTTTTTTCTAATAATAATTTTAATATGTCCAAATATGAAAATTTTATTACATTATATAATATTGATCTGTCATTATCTATTGTTATATCTATACGTGTGTCTTTTGATATTAATAATCTTATTATTTCTTTTTGATTAAATAACAACGCATATTCTAATAAATATATCCCAGATGTATCTTTTATATTATAATCTATATTGTTCTCTTTTATTAATTTCTCTAGATTTTTCCAATCCTGTAACTTTATCAAGTTAAATATTTTTATAATTGTTTTATTATTGTTATCTAATTCTTTATTTAAATCTTTATTTATCTCTAGTTTTTCCATCTATATTATTATCTTACAAAACAAAATATTATCTTTTGAATTCTATTTATTTTATAATAATTTAATTTAGCCATGTATTAACCTTTTTAGACAATATATTTATAAACACTTTAATAAACGATCTTGATTTGTATTTTTAATTTATTAAATTAATAATTAAAAATAAAAAAAAAATTAAAAAAATTATTTTAAATAAAAAGTTGAAAAATTTAAAAAAGTTCTAAATAATTATTTTTTTTAAACTTCAAACTCTCTCAAGGTCTTAAAAAAGTCATTTTTTTAGAAAAAACGGAAAAAACGGAAAAAAAACGTAAAAATCACGGAAAAAAAATAAAACATGATGTTATTCAATGTGTTAAGGTGGTTTTGGTAAAATCACCTATTACCAAAACACCCTTTAGATATCAAATAATATCATGTTTAAAAAATGACCTATTTTTACAGGTATATAAGGAGGCTATAATTTTGGGAAAATCGCACAAAAATCGCACAAAATCGCACAAAAATCGCACAAAATCGCTGAAAACTCGCACAAAACGGAAAAAAATTAATTTTGGATGGGTTTGGCAGAACAATCTGTTAAATATAAAATTTTAATCAACTTATCAGACCATAATAAATCTTTATTTATTATTTAAAATAATTTTTATTATCTGGTTTTTGTTATTTTGATCTTGTAATTTTAACTGTGACGACGGAAAAAATTTATGATTTTGACTGAAAAACTGGTAAATTTTATAAAAAAATTATAAATTTGACAGAAAAAATATAAAATTTTTTAATATTATTTTTATATAATTTGTTATCTATTTTTATATGACTTTATATATTGTTATTTTATATTTTTACTAAAAAAAATGATGTTTTAGAATTAAAAATAATCATTTAAAATCACTTTTTATTATATGAAAAATTTGTTTTATTATATATTTATAAATTTGTAGTTTGGTGACGGAAAAACACGGAAAATCACGAGAAAAACACGGAAAAATAAGGAAAAATAAGAATAAATACGAAAAAAGACGGAAAATCACGGAAAAATCACGGAAAAATTGCGGAAAATGATAAAAAAAATATATAATATAAATATAAATTAATAATAAAAGTACAAATGGTAAAACATATATGTGGAAATTGCGGAAAGGAATTTGAAAGAAAATCCGATTATATTTATCACACAGAGAAAAAAAAGTATCCATGTGTATCAAAAGATAACATATCAAATAACAATATCGCACAAAATGCGCAGAAAATCGCACAATCGAATGTAGTAACAAATAAGGTAAATATTATAGAGCAAGAAGAAAATCAAAATCCAAATACAAAATCAGATCATGAGATAGAGGTCAATTCATATTTTTGTAAATACTGTGGATTATCTTTTCAAAGGAGTAATTCAGTAAGTAGACATATGAAATTATATTGTAAAGTTAAAAAACTAAAAGAAGAAGAAAAAGAAAAGATATTTAATAAATTGATAGAAAAAGAAGAAAAAATAGATGTGCTTTTAAAAAATTACGAAAGTTTAGAGAAGAATAATGCAAATTTACAGAAACATAATGAATCATTACAAAAACAATTAAAAGATCTTCAGAAACAGTTAAAAAATCAATCAAAAGAATATGAAGAAAAAATTAAAAATGTAATATCCAAGAACATTACAAAAAATGTTCATAACAATAATAATTTAACACAAAATATAATAATATCATCTCCAAAATTAGTAAGATTTGGAGAAGAAGATTTAAAAAGAATTGATGTAAAATATTTGGAAAATCCAATTAAAAATATTAAAAAGACGGGTAAATATTCATTTATTCAATTATTACAAAATATACATTTTAATCCGGAATATCCAGAATATCAAAATATTTATATGAATGATAAAAATAGAAAACAATTTATGACTTATAATGGAGACGATTGGGAATTAAAGAAAAAAAATGTTATTTACGAAATATTAGAACAAATTAAAGATTTTTATGATTTAAAATTCGAAGAAATTAAATATAAAGTTGAAAAAAATCCTAAGTTAAAAGATCTAATACATTGTGTATTTAAAAAATATTATGATATGGTATATGATGAAAATGAAGATGAAACTAATGAAGATATTAGAAGAAAGGAAAATTTTAAAGAAATGGTTAATAATGAAATAGAACTATGTTTATATAATAATAAAGATAAAGTTATTGAAAATTTTGAAAAATTAAAAGAAGATGCTGTTCAACAAGAAAAATTACTTTTAGAAAATAAAAAGTAATTATTGATAATAAACTTAATTAAATTATCTAATTCATATCCAAATTTATATTTTTGTATTCTAATAAAAATGAGTTTATAATATTATAAACATTTTTAACAATTTTAACTTTATTTTTATGATAAGGTCTAATTAGATCAATACACTCATTAATATCCATTATTTTAATATTTCCTATTTCTCTATTTGTACTATCACAAGATTCATTAATTTCATTTAAAATAGCTATAAAATAATTATGAGCATAATTAATACCATTTGTACCAACCAAATTTTCTCTTATATGTGTACAATCTTCTAAAATTGTGTATTGTGATTCAGAATAACATGTTTCTTCTTCAAATTCTCTAATTGCACAGACTAAATCAGATTCATATGACTCCCTTCTTCCTTTAGGAAATCCCCACTCGCCAAAATTAAAAAGTGGTTTTGTATTGGTTAATAAATTAGCTTTATTCATTTTTAATTGATAAAATTTTTGTTTTGATGTTACATACTCTTTATGGTGATTTTTATTTTTAATATTATTTTTATCCCATAAATTATTCCATAAATAATCAAAATCTTTATTTCTTATATCCGATAATTCTTCAGGAGTCATTTGTTCTAATAAATAAACAATACCTTGTTTATCATCTAAATTATATCTACCTCTAATAAATTCTAAATATCCGAGTGAATTTTTTCTTTGAATCATTAAAAATTTAATATCTGGATTTAAATCATATTGACTAATTTTACTTTGTAAATCATTATAGTTGTTGTGAAAATTTTTATTTTTATTAGTTGGTGAATTTTTTATATATTGGTAATTTGTCTTATTTTCGTTAAAATAAGCTTCTAATAATGGAGTAAAATTATTATTAAATCCTTTAATATATACCCCAATTATACCATTAGATATTATTGGTTCTAAACAATTTTTATAAATATGTCCCTTTCTATTACAATTACTACAATAAAAATTTTTCTTTGGTATTATTATTTTTTCATGAATCTTTTCATCAAATTGATCTGATTGTTCTAGTTCTTCTAATTGTTTTAATTGTTCTGAAATTTCTATTTGATCAGATATTTCTGTTTGATCTGATATATTTGTTTGTTCTAAATGTTCTAAATGTTCTATTTGTTCCATTTGTTTTATTTGTTCAACATTATCTTTTTTATTGTTATAATAATTTTGATTATTGTTGTAATTTTTATTTTTCTTATATCCGTTATTAAATTTATAATTTTGTTTATTGGTATTTGTATTCTTATTAACTGATATATCACATTTAGAAATCTTTTCAAAACTATTTAAACTATGATGATCAAAATGATTTTGATTCTTTGTATTAATGTAATTCATTATTAAACTATTATTATTATAGATATTATTTTTTAAATAAAAAAAATAAATAAATCAAAAAATTATTTGGTATAAATTATTAAACAAAACTATTCATCAAATTGTTTTTTATAATAGTTAATTTCTTCAGGAGTAGCAATATCTTGTAAGAATCCAATAACCAGTATACTAGTATCGTAATCACTAAAACTAGAATTAACTACAAGAACACGTATATACATATCAGGAACAACTACATCAGATGATCCTCTAATACGAATATTTCTGTTATTATCAGGATAGAACTTATCTTTATTAATTTTATCAGGAGTAATAATTAGTTTAAGAGGTCCATTAACTCCTCCAATAAGTGATTTGTTCATTTTATCGATCTTAAAAATTATTTCTTTATCTCTAATTGGATAGCATAATCTACAAGAAAATTTAACGACAAATTTAACTGAACATGTTGGATCTTCAGGCTCAAGAGTTCCATCAGAATATTCTTCAATTTTATGTATTTTACTAATAAAACCATAGTTTTTATAACATTTTCCAACTAATTTATTTGATAAATTAGTTTTGATATGTAAATATAATTTATTATCCAACTGATTAGGATAAATCATTATAGGACAAACTAATGTAGTATTTATATAAGGTGAATGTAAATTTGAAGATTTAATCGTTGTCTTTGTATTTTTATTAACTTCAGATTCTGATTCAGATTCTGATTCAGATTTAACACTATCTGTAGTATCTGTTGTATCTGTAGTATTATCTGTTTTATTAGAATTAGTATTATCAACTTGAATATTTATTTTAGAATCTTCAAGATCATTATTTTTCTTATTTATTTTTTTACTAGCTTTAGATGTCATAATAAAATATATATATAATTAAACTTATATATATATTTATTTATTATCAATTTTTTATGATAATAATAAAAAATCTAGTCAATAACAATTTCCCATTTTAATTTATCTTTAGATTCTAAATCTAATGCTTCTAATTTGTTTAATTCATCTTTTTGTGGTTTAGTAGAAATCTTAAAAGATAATTCAATAGTTTTATCTTTAATTTTTTCATTAAATTTAATATTAGAAGATAATATTTTATTAACTTCTTTTTTGATATAATCAACTCTATCTTCTAAATTTAATGGGAATTTAAGTTTAGGGTGATTTTTAGGTACCATAATATAAGTAATTTTTTTATTACCCTTTGAATATTTTTCTAATTGAATTAATTTATTCATAATATCTCCACAAATTTCATCACGAGTTAATTCTTTTGAAGAAAATTTAATACCTAAATCCTTTGCTAATTCTTCCAAATATTCTTTTTGTTTAGATGTAGCACAAACAGCGCCTTTTAATGAAGGTATACCAGTACCACGTTTTTTATCAAGAATTTTTTCACGTTTTTCTCTGATTTTGAAAACATCTTTAACTTCTTCAACACGTTTGCTTTTACGTCTATTCATTTCTTTATCAACAATACCAACAATTTTATATTCATCTCTATTATCATAATAATCCATAACTTCATCAAAATTATATAAATCATCAGTTGTTTCTTCTTCACTAACAGAAGTAAATTCAGTACCAACATCATATTTTTCATTTAATAGATAATTGTAAAGAGATAATTTTGATTGATAATTATGTTGATAAGTAGTTCTATAATACATAGGAACATTTTCATTTTCATCAAAAGGTTGGAAAATATAATAACCATCTAAATAAATAATATATCCAGCTCTATATGTTTTATCATAAATAATATCTTTAAAATTGTTAAAATCATTTTCAGTAACAGGTATTAATTCATCTAAAGCCTTTTCAACGAAAAAATCATTAAATAAATCTTTTTTATCAATACTATATGAGTCCTTAACATATTCCATAATAGTTTTCAAATTATAAACATAACCAGTCATATATAATTCTTTAATTTTATTTTTAGCATATTCTATTTCAGATCTAGCCAAACTACTGGTAAATGTGGTATAATCTAATTCAAGTTTAGATAATTTTCTATATAAACCGTTTTTAGGGTCATAATATTCAGAATTTAATACAGAATCATGACATTTATAAGCACATTCAGTAAAATCACATAAAGATGGACATATTTTTGGTGCCTCTTTATCATTAGGTTTAATATCAATTTCTAATAATTTATCATTAGGTTTAATACATTTGTCAAAAAATTTAATTTCTTCTTTAAACATATTGCCTTGTTGATTGAGTGCACAATCAATAGCAACTTCTTTCATGGTACGTTCAACTTTTTTAATCAATAAATATTTTTGTTCAGCTTTTAAATAAAGATCTTCTTCTGTACTTAATTCATTAGATTTTGGATCTAAACAAACAGCATATTTGTAAACTTTAACTTTAGGAAATGGATTAGATTCACTCATCAATTTATAATGGGAACACCATCTGATAGCACGACCAATAACTTGATCAACTCTACCAAAATTAAAATATACATCTAAAATTTGTACTGTAGAAACATTAGCTAAACTGATACCTTCATTCATAACTTTTGAACCCAAAACTAATTTAATAAGTTTTCCGTCTTTATTATCAATGTTGTTAAAGAAGTTATTAATTAATTTTTTGTTATCCTCAGGAATAATTTCAGCAGATTCTTCTGAAGATTGACCAGTAACTACAAGGAATGTAGCTGGATAAAATTTATGTCCAGGTGTTTCCTTATGTTCTTTATGAGTAATACCACAATGATAACAAATAGTATTTTCCTTAACTTGATAATTATTAAAATTTTCATCAAATTCTAAATAACCGTTTTGTAATAATATTTCTTGAAAAATTTCAATACCAGTTTTAACTAAGTTTGAATATACAAAACCAGTTCTAGATTCTCCTTTTTCTCCAGATGAAAATAAATTATTACCTATATCCACAAGTGCTTGATAAAATTTAATAGAAAAATATTTTAAATATTCTTTTTTTAATATTGCACCAGTAATATTTTTTGTATTTTCATTAATATTGATAAATTCTTCTGTAGATTTAGTTATACCTAAAATATCAGTTGCAATCATTTTATTAATTTTTTCATAATGATTTTTTAATTGATTTCTAAGAGTATTTAAACCTTCTCTACCAAATAAACCAATAAGTTTCTTTCTATCATCATCTAACCCAGGGAAAACAAAGTTAGCAACAGCTTCAGATTTTCTATCTAATGCATCTGCCTCCTCGATAGCTAATTCTTTAGCTTTATTATATGCTTCTAATTGAAATTTACCCATAGGACATCTAGTTATTTTAGTAAAATATAATCCTTTAGGTTTTTCACCCATTTCCACTTTTTCAGCGAAAGTCATTGGATCAGCACCTCTTAAATGACTAATATAACCATTACACATTTTTCTTAAATATTCAATACCACCAGGTTTAAGTTCCATCAAGTGATTTTTTTGTGAAGTAAAAATCATATCTCTTTCTAATGGTGAATCAACCGGTCTTAAAAAGTTCATCAATTCAACAATATCATCAGCCAAGTTTTTCATAGGAGTAGCTGTACATAAAACAACTTTCAAATTTATTGAATTTTTTATAATTTTCATTAAAGCTTCTCCTCTAGTATTACCTGTTAAATTGTGTGCTTCATCAATTATAATTAAACTATTATTTAAATTATGTAATCTGTCTGTTGAAATATCACGTTCAAATTCACCTTCATCTGTTTTTTTATAAGAAACTTTAATTTTATTACCTTCAATTACCTTTTTTTCGATAATTTTTTCACCTAATACTCTTTTATAGAAACTAGTATAACTCATAATTTTATAATATTGTAAAGCATTTTGAATAGCCTGTTTTTTTATTTTTTCTTTATCTTCTTCGTTTAAATAAACTAAATTTTCATTTGCTCTAATATAATTATCACCTGTACATTTAATTAAATGTTCTCTCCAAGATTCTTTTAAAAGAGGACCAGGAACTAAAATATAAATTTTTGTACCATATCTTTGTACTTGTTTTTTAAATTTTTCAGCAATAGCAATTGCAGCACAAGTCTTACCAGTACCAGTACCATGAAATATTAAAACACCTTTGTAAGGAGTATCAGGATTAATAAAATTTGAAAGTAAAGCTTGATGTTCTAATAACTGACCAGAGGGTACACAGATTTTTCTTCTATATTCTTCTATTTCTTTATAATTAGATAAATCGGGTCTTTCTGGTAATTTGTAATAATAAAATTCTCTCTTTGCATATATTTTTGATTGAAAATGTGGATCATCTGTTTTGGGATATCCATAATTTCTACTCTTTTTAATTTTTTTAGGTACATTTTTATGTTCTGATTTTGTATTATATTTATCATTAGAATCAGATTCTGTTTCTGATTCTAATTCTGATTCAGAATCTGATTCTTGTTCCGATTTATTATTGTAATAATGTCGATTACGCTCATTATTTTTATCATCATTTAAATTTATATCAATAGGTGGAGATAATTCAAAATCTGAGTTATTATTTAAAAAATCATCTGATTCATCAGAGTTATTCATTAGATCTTTATGATTATATATTAGAATTATATATTTTTAGATCTTAAACAAATATAATAAAAAATTGATTTATTTAAATACTAATGTATAATTATTATAAATATAAAAATGGCTTCAAATGTTGATATTATTACTAATTATGGTGAAGTTTTAGATGTTCATAATAGTGTTTCAAACACTAATTCAGAAACAGAACAAACTTTAACTATTAAACAAGCTAAAAAGAAAAAAGATACTAGTAATTCGCAAGAAATGGAAAGAACAAATATAGTTGTTAATGTAGATAGTTTGATCGAATATGACACAAGTACAGTTTATGATTTTTTACTTGAAGAAATTAATAAAGAGATAACAAGAAATAAACATATATTTGTTCCAGATAGAACAAATTATCTTCCAGAAGTATCATCCAAATATAAAAATCACTATACAACCTGGCATAATTTAGGAGATTGTATAGAAAAATTAATTCCAGTAGATGAAATAATTTTTGAGGATATTGGAAAAAAATATAAAAACTATGTGAAAACTCAAGAATCTGAAAATATTAAAAGTTTAGAAGACTTTACTAAAGAAGAAAAAGAAACAAATTCTGAAGAATACAATAGAATTATAAGAACAATGGTTGATAAAAAATGTCAAGATATTTTACTTTTTTTGAAAAAAGAATTAGTTAATGAAAATATTTCAATTAATGCTGGTCGTGAACTAATTATTAGAGGTAATTATGAGAAAAAAATGACATCATTGTATATTAATTTTGTTAATAAATATTCTCGATGTACAGTTTGTAAATCAATTAAAACAATTATTATTGTAAATTACTCTCATGGTATTGATCATATGATTTGTAAAAATTGCAAATCTGAAAAACCTGTACCTAAAATTAAATAAATTAAAATCAAATAATCATTTGGCTAAAAAAATAGATCGATGTTTTTATATAAAAAATTGAATATAAATTATTATGTATATGGATAATTAATACATATACATAAAATGGAATCTGAATCAATATTAACAAATCAAACTGTTCAAATTGAACAAATCGAACCAATTAATCAAACAGTTGAAATTTTAGAATCATTAAACAGAGAAGAAATAACAATTTCTGAGGATGAACTTATTCAGTTGATTAATGAATTATTAGTCCATGAAGAATTACAACCTAATCATGTGTGTGGGGCATTAGGTAGAGTGGCTAATGGTAAATCAACCCTAATAAGTAAAATAACAGGAATGGTTTTAATGAAATACAAAGAGGAATTAGAAAAACAAAAAACAATTAAATTAGGTTATGCAAATGCCAAAATATATTTTTGTGATAATTGTCCTAAACCAATTTGTTACCAAATAAATAATACAGAATGTGATTATTGTGGTAAAAAATTAATATTAAAACTACACTTGTCATTTGTTGATTCTCCAGGTCATAATGATTATCAAACTACTGCTTTATCTGGAGCAGCAAGTATGGATAGTTGTTTGTTGGTTATGTCAGCAGATTGTACACAAGACCCTGAGACCAATGAACATTTTAAAACTGTAAAAATTTTAGAATTAACAAATACAATTGGTATTCACAATAAAATAGATACAGTAACAATTGGTAAAGCATTTGATCATTTTGAAATAATTAAAAGTAAATATGATTTAAGATATGTAGTCCCAATTAGTGCACAACATGGTTTTGGATTAAATTATTTATATCAAATAATGATAGAAACTATACCTCGTCCAATTAATACTGAATTTATTAAAAGAATTTTAAAACCACTAAAAGTATCAGTAATTAGAAGTTTTGACATTAATAAACAAGGAACAAATGTAAAGGATTTGAAGGGAGGAGTAGTAGGAGGTACAATTAGTAGAGGTGTATTAAAAATAGGTGATATTGTTAAAATTATTCCTGGTTTATTTTCAGATGATGGAAGAAATTTACCTTTACAAGCACGAATTACTAATTTAAGAACTGGTGAAACCAATTTAGAAAAAGCATATCCAGGAGGATTAATAGGGATAGGTTTATCTTTAGACCCAATATTAGCTAAAGAAGACAAATTAGTTGGTAACTTTATAGTAGGACCAGATGATGAAACCAATAAATTCTTTAAAATATGCACAATAAATTATTCAGAGTATGATCCAGAAGACCCCGAAAAAATTCAACCTAATATTATTTATAATTGTATGATTGGATCAACAAAAAGACTAATTAAAATATTAAAATTAAATAAAAACTCACATGAATTAAAATTTATGGCTAATTTAATAATGGTTGGTGAAATAGGTGACCGAGTAATTATTACTACCAGGGAAAATAAAATTAAATTATGTGGTACAATTAAATCATTTGAAGAATAATTTGTTTATTAGATTATAAAAATCACAAGTAAAATATTTTGAATTTAGTTTTAGATAATTAAAATCCAAATGATACAATAGCATTTTTTTCTTGAGCTCTTGTAACAATTTCATTTAAAATACTTTCATAAATTGATTCAATATCAGAATCAGATGCTTCTTTTTGTGAAATATGAATAATATATATTGCATCATTTTTATCATTAATATATTTGATATCAATATTATGTCCAGTAGCTATTTCTGGATAAAATACATATGATTCATAATCAAGTATATATTTAATATCATTTAATCCATCTAAACAATAACTACCAAGTTTAATTTGTTTATTAACACTCTTTTTTTTAGAAACAAACTTTGTATCAATATAATGATCAAGAATTTGTTTAAATTGTTCTAGACTAGAACTGACCAGATCAAAATTGATTAATTCCAAAACTTGGCTATAGTTGGATTTATTTAAAATTTTGGAAATAATATCCTCATTTTCAAATGTATTTTGTACTTCCCAAAATGTATTGGTCATGAAATTATTAATATCAACATCATCAATTAAACTAATATCAGTAATTCCTTTAATTTTCATATAAATATATCTAAAAATACCATAAGCCTGCATATGAACATGGGTTTTATTTTTATATATTTCCATTTCTTCAGTATCTATATTTCTTCTAGAAAGATCAAGTTCCCTACTATTTTTATTAACAGCAATTACAATGAGTAATAATTCTTTACCCACATAAAAATCATAATTACTATTTTTTTTCTTATTTCTTTTTTTCATACGAGAATTTATATTGTATGCAACTAAACCCTCAACATTTTCGTAATCAGGTAATTCAACTTTAAATCCTTTATCATTAACCTCAATTATTATTGCGCGAACAATTTCATCAATTATTGGAAGTGTGTTACTATAATAGCGTATCATTTAATTATTATATTATATTATTGTATCTTATTTATATAAATAAAATATCAATTTTTATTAAAAAAAATTAATTAACAAATTAACAAATTAACAAATTAATCTTGATTTTGATCAAGATATTCTTGATATTTTTTCTTTCTCATAATCATTTTTTCTTTATTAGAAAGTTCCTTATTGATTGAATCAAAATCTACATTATCAGAGAAAAAAGTGTCTGAAAAATTATTAGGACCATCTGATAATTCAGAATTAATAATGCTTTTGATAGAATTCTTTTTTCTATGTAATTTATAAATTTGATTAACATAATTTTCTAATTTTTCATAAACATCGTCTTCTAAATTATGGAAGAAAATAAAAACTCCATTTGTGTTTTCAGTATAATCTTCAGATGAATTTGTTATAATATTAAAAATATCCATTAAATATTCTTTTTTTTTAATTTTATTTATTTTTCTTGCTAAATCTAATTTTTTTTCACGATCATATTTTGATTTAATAATTGTATTTAAATTATTATTTGAATTGTTATTTATTTGTTTAACAATATCTAATTCCATATTGAAATATATCCTATATTATTATATTATCTATGTATAATATTTTTTTATTACTAACACACTAGACTATCTACCAATTAATAATTTAATTAAATCAATAAATTATTTAATTAAATTATTTTATTGTAAATAATCAAATAGTATCAAAGAAAAAAATTGATTTATAAATAATATTTTATATATTAATATAGAACAAAGAATGAATAAAATTTCTCTCGATAAGCTTTGTGAATTTACTTTAAATACATATAATACTTATGATCAATTTAATATAAAGGATAAAGATTATAATGTCAGTGAACAAATTAGTTTGATAAAGCAAAACTTTTCTCTAAACGAAAAAGGTTTATCAAGTAAATACAATTATATTGAACTTTCATCATTAATACCTAAGATTACAAACGATCAATTAGTTCTATTATATCCAATTTCATTTAATGTTAAAGATTGTTATGAATGGTATTATTTATTAAATTCTTTGTTAATAGTGCTAAATCCAGAATACTTGTATAAAAACAATGTTATGAAAAAATTAACACTAGAAACTTTTGATAAAACTTATAGAAAAAAAGTAAATATATCTGAAGCACTAAGTGATGAATTAATTGAAAAAATATGCCAGTTAACAAAAATAACATTAATTGTATTAACTGAAAAAACAAAAAAAATATATTGTGAAACAAAAAATTATGAAAAAGTTATTGTGTTGGTAAAAATTGGTAAGGAATTTTACCCAATATTAAATTGGACTGATAGATATTTTAATCCAACCGATGGTTTTATTCAATATCTGATGAATTTTGAATTTAAATCTGAAAATAAAAATACTGATAATGTTCAAGGAAAAAATTTAATTTCAAATCTTGTATCTAATCTTGTTTCGAATTTAGATCAAAATTTTGATGAGGATATTAAAAATGATCATAATGTTGATAAATCTGATAAAGCTGAAAAAAAAGTTAAAAAAAATAGATCAAAAGTTAAAATAAATGAAGAAAATCAAATGAAAGAATCAAAAGAATCGAAAGAATCAACAGAATCAAAAGAATCAAAGGAATCAAATGAAATGTATCAAGAATTAAATGCAACAGAGGTTCCGAATGATCATAACACAATATTTATGTCAGAAGCAGCAGAACTTAAAAAGAATAGTATATTATCACAATCAAAGAGTGTTCAAAGTAAAAACGAGGATTCTGCAAAGGGTGATGAAACCAAAAAGAAATCCAAAAAGAATTCCAAAGATATATTTGTAACAAATGAAAAACCCAAAGATAAAACCGAAGATTCTGATTCAGTTTTTAATCCAACCGAAAAGAAAATATCATCAAAAGATATTAAGAAAATAAAAGAAAATCTTAAAACAACATCAACTTTAGGAGAATTACAAGAATATGCACTCAAATTATCGATACAAATAGTAGAAGGATCAACCAAAACTGGTAAACCTAAAAATAAGACAAAACAAGAATTATATGATAGTATCAAACAGTTTATTGACAAGTTTGAGAAAAATAATTAACAAATTAACAAATTGATAAATTGATAAATTAACTAATTGATAAATTAGTTAAATGACAAAATAATAAATTTTTTTTATATTTAATAATTATAATAATATAATTATGAATAAAAAAGAGAAAAATAAATCAACAGTTTACAAGAATGACTTAAAATTTAATAATTTTGATTTGGAAACAAGTGATTTTGAGTCAGAACATGTAAGAGAGATGTATAATGATTATAGAAGTAAACCAAGAATAGAATTAAGAATAAAAGATAGTCAAATGGAAAATTATGAATATTTAGATTTATCAAACTTAGATATAGATGATAATAATTTAGAAAAGTTATTTTCACTAGACAGAATAAAAGAAATATTAAGTAAAATAAAATTTTTGGATTTATCTTCAAACAATTTGACAATATATCCAGATTTATCGGAATACCCGAATATATTATACTTGAGTATTTTTAATAATAAGATTGATGGTGAAATAATTGATAATAATTTATTGGAATTATCATGTGATAATAACTTAATAACAAAAATAAAATCAAAAACAATAACAAAATTAAATGCATCAAACAATCATATAAAAAAAATATCAATTCCAAATATAAAAGTATTATTAGTAAACAACAATAAATTAAATAATATAGATGAGTATGAGGATTTGGAATATTTAGAATGTATAAGTAATGAAATAAAAACAATAAATAATTTAGCAAATTTAAAAGAATTGTTTGTGTCAAATAATAAATTAGAGTCAATAAGTAAATTACCAAAAATAAAAACAGTAAATTGCACAAATAATCCAATCAATAAGATAGGTTATTTAAATAATTTACAATTATTGGTATGTTCAACTAATAAAATATCATCAAAATATACTGTTGAAGGTATTGTTAAAATAAAAAAAGATTATTTGATAAATTTAACTCCAAATCAAAAACCGGTTTAAAAAATAAAATTTATATATAATACAATAATATATAAATAATATTAAATGTCTTTTAACACACAAAAAATGACAGATATTGCTGACAATATTATAAAAGTTTTAAATGTTTGTAAAGCTAACAAAGAACTTTTAAAAACAGACAAGTATGCAGTTTTGAGATTAATTCAAGCAGAAAACCCTCAATTTTATGAATTGTATCCAAGAATTTGTAGAATTGTTGTATTTGAAGATGATATTACACCATTATTAGGCATGATGAAAACATTTGCTCTAGTTCAAAATGGTGAATTATCATTAGATAAAGCCAATGATATTATTGGTGGCGCACTAAATGCCAAATATGTTGATCCTGTAATTAATTCAGAAAAACTGGTTAAAGAACGTGAACAAAAAAAACAAAAAGAAAAAATAGAAATAATTAACAGTTAAGTAAAATTAATTATATAAAAATAAAATCAATCAATCAATTAATTAATTAAATAAATTTTTTAAATATCTTGATCTTTATATTTTTTTACCAAGATCAATAAAATCATCATCATCATTATCACTATCTAATTTACCAATTTGATCGGAATCATAAGAATCAATTGATTTAAGATCTTCCTTATAAATATTAAATTTATCTGAATCATCATCACCTCCACCTCTTTGATTTTTTTCAGATCTATTAACCTTCTTTTTAGGTTTGGTTTTAGAATCGGATTTTGTTTTAGGTTTGTTTTTAGAATCTGATTTAGAACCAGAT
>JACCDO010087915.1_pt1 | contig 36808 bp, 14 predicted proteins | sample 7446101 | NCBI WGS metagenome assembly JACCDO01 (sample SAMN15323440, study PRJNA562643) | freshwater metagenome | isolation source: river surface water | place: USA:Blue River Watershed | collected 2017-08-16 | reverse complement strand
CTGTGGAAGCCTCATTGCATCAAAACTTACACAGATCTGTATGTCAACAACACAACTAGAATACCAAATCCTATCGGTTTGTTATCAAGAATAAAGTTACTGTCATTGACTGAGTTAAAGAATCATCTACGATCAACCAATATCAATTGTACGCATTGCATAGAAAAGCATGAGTATCAAAAATTGCTATGCGGGTATGTACTAGCACGTGATTGTAAATACGTTTCATTTAAACCAGGATACAAAGTAAATTTACCTCCTATATTGTCGCAGATAAACGAATTCAGAGCGACTCATATATATTGTAATAGAGAGTTGTATCGTAAAAGTTTAAGAAAATATGAACTATGTGAAATAATGTGGGAATTTAGATTTAAACACAGCGAAGACTCTTCCGAAGTTCAATGGTTAAGTAAATTTGAGCACGATTATACAATGCGATCAGAACTCCATAATTTTCAAGTTATGACCTGGACTTTTATTGAAGATTACGATGGTGTGATTGCAGTCAGAGTTGAACAATATCCACTGCTACGAGCATCCAGGATATATTCAGACGAGTATCCACACATGAATGGTTTATGGCAAATGCAAAATCAGTATGTTATTTTTACCCAAAAAGAAAAGATTGAGATAGCATTACCGCCTACACATGGAATCTTTTAAGATTTTCTATTTATTATTTAACTATTTCTATCAGATAGTGTAGATGATGTACATTGGTAACTATTGTTGTTTATAAATACAGATAATACAATTTACATTAATAACATTACTTATTTGTCATCATTTTTCTTATTATAAGTAGCGTAAGAAAGATAAATATTCCAAATAACACCGACACAATTAGAGAACAATACTTGATACTTTGGATCAATGAAACGAAAATTGATAAATTGAGCTGGTGTCCAAATGCTCCAATTGGCTTGAACAGTAGGAGCCCATTCTTTTTTTAATTTGGTCATAATTTCATTAAAGTTTTTACCTTCTAAAGTTAATGCAGATGTAAAAAATATAGCGATAAATGCCGGGGCAAATAATAACTGATCTAATGCTAAGCGTTTAAGTATAGATAAGATATCAACCCCTGGAATTCTTCTAGCCAACGCGCCGTACCAGAAATGAAGTAATGGACCGACTAATGCAACACCTAAAAATGTGAATTTTCCTATTCTAGGAAAATCTAATGCTTTCTCATCTTTTGTTTCGTCCTTAGTCCCTTCGATTGGTGCACTTCCAAACCCTTTCTGACATATAACATCAGCAACAAAGGACAAAACACCAGCTGTTATACTTTTTGTGAGAATAGGTTTCTTCTCAAGCATTTCAGTGTAGCGTGTCCATGTCGAGCTAAAGATATTTTTTGTTGTAGAAATGCTACGATTGAAACGATAAAACCGTTGTCGCATACCAGCAGACAGCCATTGGCTAGATCGTTGCCACATTTGCACCTTTTCGGCCTTTTAATTCGAAGTAATAAAGTGGTGTTGACCGCCCGAAGATCTTAAAAGGCCCGGAATTTAGAAGTGGAAATGAGACAAAGCTACAATTATACAAATTACAAATACAAGTGCCACTATTTAGCCGGTTATCGAAATATCGGTGTTGACAGTGTATTTGGATAGACTCGAAATGGATGCGTCACTGTCGAATGAACCCGCGCGTCTGTGCTTTCGGATCGTAGTCAATAAAATAGGCGGGAATCCAAATTTATTTGATTTGTAATATTCATAGATTTCTTCAAGCGAAACACCAACAGCTTTTCCGACATTTATAATAATTTCGGTTATCAAATCATCCCTATAGTCGACTTCTTGACGAACACCAAGTCCAATAATATCAAAGAAATCCTTCGACGTGAATTCAATACCATGCATGGCACAAGCTTGCAGCATCTCCTTGACGATGAAAAGCAAGTCAATTACACTCTCAGGTAATTTCTGACTCTCGTCGACTAAATTTTTGAGTTTAATTCGCTTTTTTACTTTATGCACTAAGTCAGTGTACCACTGATGCTGGTGGGAACTTATTTCATTGGTTATCCCTTTACTAACTCGTCCCTCATGTCGCGAATCGTGAGACTTCTTAGAACTTGTTTGTTTCATCTTTCTATCGGGACTTTGTGTGATAAATGTGCTACTATCATCCTTCACCGCATCTACCGGTTCACACTCTATTTCATTGAGATATTGCTGAAACCGCTTTTCTAAAGTATAAGGCAAGTGAAACTCCCTTCTTTTCAACTCACTTATCATTTTACTTCGTTCGCGTAATAAATACTGAATATAACCTCGCCACAAACTAATTATGTTCGTGGTGATGTCAATAGACTGGCGACCTTTCACTCGGCATTGCTCGATTGCCAAGTTCAAAGATTTTTTGTTCCTCTTTAAAATCTGTTTCGTTCCTTTGATATGTGTTAAATTTTTGACTTGGTCATCGATACGTTCGCGAAAAATAATATTGTTTTCATTCATAAACGCCTTCGCATCAACAGGATATCCCCGAATATTCTGTTTTTTCTTCAATTCTAACGCGGCATCTAAGAATTCACGGTCTCTTAGAGGCATATTTGACTCGTCATCATCACGTACAAATGCACCCTTTCCTACTCGCATATTCATTGTATGGATGTTCAATGGCGACGATGAGTATACCTTGGAACTACTAGTTGTATCCGCATCGAGAATGATGTTCGTATCATCACCAGTGCTTGGAACAGAGGGTTTCCTTCTGATCGAAGAAATCGATGAGCGTCTTGGCTCAAGAGGAATACTTGGTGTTGCAATAGCGGTATTTATCATTTTACTTTCCAATTTCTCTAGTAAAGTTAACACTGGCTGAGTCACGTGCTGACCAGTTGTCACATCTATCTCTAATTCATCAGAGTTTATACTTTTGAATACTTCCCGCTCCTTATTTTCGGTCGTAGCATTTGCTTGACTCTTCAAATATGCGATACAATTTACACTATCACGAGGGGAAGCTATTAACGACACATTAAATCTATCACCAAACTTTTTCGCCAATTGGACGTGTTGATTACTATTTCTTATACATTCATGTAACTCTTTATTCATTTTAGAAGTATGACTAGTCGGTGCTATCTCTCTTTGGCAGTATTCAGACAGATATTTTATGGTCTCATGGTTTTCATTAATTTTTGAAGTAACATCATCCAGTAATTCATCGATATCTTCTATGATTCGCTTCGGCTTTGGCGGTTGAATCACTATCTTAGAGTCATTTTTTCTTTGGGTTGATATGGTAGAAATTAATACCTTGTGATAATGTGTGCTTGTTTCTTCTTCGTCGATTATTCTCGGGTCATCTTCAGCCACTGCTTTATACATTTTGATGTCATAAATATTGTGAAGTCCATTACTATCCTTAGATTCTATGATTTTTTCGTTGATCGATTGACGTTTATTGTTGGACAATTTTAATAAATTTTCATATCGTCGTTCTTCCTTTCCATTTTCAAAATTGATAACAATGTCAAACGGCATTGTGTAATGTACTAAGATCAATATTATTACTTATTTGGTTTTCTCTTGTTGTAATCTATTGGTGGTAGATCAAAAAAATCAATAATAAGCTGATTTGGTCTCAAAATGTAACGCCACAATAGTAACCAAAGAATGCTTATAATAGTTATAACTACGCCTATGTAAAGAAGCGAATACAAAAACGAAAGCGCGACAGATAGATCCAACATACGTTGGAAATTTATGATCTTGTTAATGGAATTAAGCACTGAAAAGATTTATACCGCTGATAGCGAAGCGAATATCTCTCAGAAGAGACCGACCTATTCCTCCTCAAACCTGTATCAGTTGTCCGATCTCAATTTGAGATTCTCAAACAGTTGTTGTCATTTTCTGAACCCGAGTACCGGTAGTGAATTACCTGTACATTTTGCAAAAAATCTGTCGGAATTTATTCCACGGGACACATTCTGGGTTTCGGAACTACACTCTATTATATAGTCTTGTCTTACGTTTTTTACATGCTCAAAATAATCTCTGATTCAGAATTTAGCGATTACGGCCCCTAAAAAGTAGGACAAGCCACATTGTTTATTGGTAAAAGTCCACGTGAATTTCGTTTCGCTTCCACACTTTCTGATATGTCGATTCGTCGCGAAGTTCGATTACGTAAAGAATTTCTATTGAAAAAGCAGCAAGAAAATGTAAGTGAAACCCGTAACGAGAAGAAGCGTCTGTTACAGGCTGCTATTGAAGAAGGTGTCAGTATACCTACTGAAATAGTCAAAGAAAGTCGAGCATTATACCATGAAATGGAGATGGATTTGGCCAAAACAGATACAAATTTAGACGATGAATATGCACAAGTAGGTAGTAGAGATCCTAAGGTATGTGTAACAACTTCTCGTGATCCAAGTAGTAAATTAAAGCAATTTGCCAAAGAAATTAAACTATGTATCCCAAATTCACAAGTTATAAATCGAGGTACATACAGAGTAGATGAACTAGTCGACGCATGCAAAAAGAATGATTTCACTGATATTATTGTATTAAATGAAACTAGAGGATCCCCAGATGCCTTGATTGTATCTCATTTACCCTTTGGACCAACTGCTTATTTTACCATAGCAAATTGTGTTATGAGACATGATATTCCAGAATGTCAACCATGCTCACAAGCATATCCTCATTTAATTATTGATGGTATGACAACAAAAATAGGAACTAGAATAAAGAAAATTTTACAAGCATTGTACCCCGTACCCAAGATTGATAGCACTAGAGTTATAACGTATGCTAATAATAACGATTTTATCTCATTTCGTCATCATATAAGCAGTAAAGAGAAGGGAAATGTCACAATAAAAGAAGTTGGTCCGCGCTTTGAAATGAGACCGTACGAAATTAAATTAGGTACAATGGATCAAGAAGAAGCAGACAAAGAATGGTCATTGCGTAATTTTGTGAATAGTGGAAGAAAAAAGCAAGCACTGTAAGGGATATACTTCAAGTCTACAATGTTTGATTATAGATAGTTTCTGCTTGTATTAATTTGTTCAATGTAGTTTGAAATAATGGAAATAGTTTACTGGAAGTTATGGTATCAGAAACCACTAACTTCGTTCCTTCAGCATCTTTCTCAAACCCCAAACTCTTAAAAATAGCAGATGGTCCGACAATTCCAGTAAATTTACTCTTAAATGCATTCGATTCCGTATTAATTGATTTGTATTTCTGCTCATTTGGGTTCTCGACGATATTCTTGATGTATGTTATTAACAACTTGAGTGCGTTTCCTCCATCACCACCAGTGCGGTATTTACCAATAGTTTGAATAGCAACATCAATTTTAGCTATTCTAGCGTCAATACTATCATTGTTCACAGCATTGGTACCCGCAACTTCGGTTTTCTCTTGTTTAGGTATAGTCGCAGCAGCAGCTTTTACTTCCTGTGTAGTAGGGACATCATATTGTATGATAGGTGGATTATATCCCTCAACTCCTAATACAGATGGTAATACACCCTTGTTAGCTGCTCTGATTGCTTTATCTCTGGCAATTTCAGCCTTAAGTCGTTCCCTTTCTCTTTCAGCATCTTTTTTCTCTTTTGCTATTTTTTCTGCCTCACGTTTGCGTTGTAATCTATCTCGGTCCTCTTGAATTGAACTCAGCTGTTGCCCTCTTTCTCGACGCTCTTTTTCACGCTTAATTTCTTCTTCCTTTTCCTTTTTTATACGTTCTTCTTTTCGTTTCTTAATTAATTTTTGAATATCAGCTAATTTTTGTGCCTTCTCCTCTGGAGTCATTTCAGCTTTTGGCATGGTATCAGCCTTACGTACTAAATAAGGTTGATCAATGTCAGGATCGTCATTATGTGTCATTATCCAATCTAATGCGCCTTCGACGTTGGATCCATGAACAAGTCCTTTACGTGCACGAACTTCAGGAATTTCCATATCTAATAATTGTTGTAACAAGTCCATATTTACGGGCACTGGTACCATTTCTTCTTCCCATTCATTTTCAGCGTCTTTAAAATCTTGGGCATCTTTAGATTCTTGGGAAGAAATAGCACTTGAAACTGTTGTTCCTGAAGTAGTAGCTACATCCTTAGAGTCGCTTGATTTCAAGTTATCACCTTTTCCCAACGATAATGCAATTGCTTTATTAACTTCTTCGTCTTCATCTCCATTTAATTGAGCGCTTAATATAGATTGATGAGTGGAGGAAATAGAATTACTGGCATTTTTTGACTCATAATTATTTGTTGCCGATACACCAAATCTATTCAACCTAGCTTCTCTTGCACTTGCAGCATTTATTTCGCCAACAGAACCCAATGTATGTCCTGGATTAGAAAATATTGTGCTAGAGCTTTTAGCTTGAGTTTTTAACTCAATAATTTTTTGTTCGATACCACCTGGATTAGCTCCTACTATTTCACCCTTTAATGCTCCATGAATGTAGAAATGAAACGTAGGCATTGAACGAATACCTTTCTCCTGTGCTATAGTTGAGGCGACATCAACATTCACTTTAATAAAGTTACATTCAGGATATTTCTTCGCGAATGATTCGATTGTTGGTGCTATTTGACGGCACGGGCCACACCAATCAGCATAGAAATCTACGATTGTCAAACATTCCTTACCCACCTCATTATTGAACTCACTGATATCACTCACCTCATGCACCATTTCTGTTCTTTGAGATATTTATTATTATTTTTGTTCTTCTGATCCTTTTCGAAGAAAATTTTGCTTCGAGACGGAAGACGAGGAACTAACTCTCTAGAGAGTTATTCTATGGACAAATATTACTTAATAATTGATGCATCATGATGAATCATGCTTACTATTCATTTTCACTAGCCAATTATTATTTTTCTGGAATGAATTATATACAACTAAGTCATAACGTATTATAGTTTCAGTAAATCATTTAACAGTTTAGATTATTGATTAATTAGTGGTTTTAATAATTCACTTAATAGTTAATTATCTTTTTTCTCTATGAGGGCCGCTAGGGTTTTTTTGTGGTGGTGGCCACTAAAAACGAGATAGACATATTTGATAATATAACATAGTACCACCTCAATAAAATGGCTCCTCCACCACCAGCAGGAGAAGAGAAGATCGTCATCATGAAAGCCGTAGGCGGTGAGATAGGTTCAGCATCAGCATTAGCACCTAAACTTGGTCCACTAGGTTTATCACCAAAGAAAGTAGGTGAAGATATCCAAAAGGCAACAATGGATTGGAAAGGTATTAAAGTTACAGTTAGACTATCTGTTATTAACCGTGTTGCTACACCAACAGTTGTACCTACCGCTTCAGCAATGATATTAAAAGAATTAAAAGAACCACCTAGAGATAGAAAAAAAGTTAAGAATATTAAGCATTCTGGTAATATTACATTCGATGCTGTCGTAAATATTTCTAGAGTATTAAGACAGAAATCAATGGCAAAAAAGTTAGTCGGAACAGTTAAAGAAGTTTTAGGTACTGCCTTCTCTATTGGATGCACTGTTAATGGTCAAAATCCAAAAGAGATTCAAAGACAAATTGACACAGGTGACATTAAAGTACCTAATGAATAAAGTTTAGTTATATAATAAGAAATATTTGTTTATATATAATTATTCATTAGTTTATGATACATTCTTCAACAATACTTTCATTTTTAATATCCTTGATACTACCAAAATATTAATGATTTTGCTGGAACTGCTTTGTGCGACGAATATGTCAACTTGTTGACGTTCTTATCTTTCTCATTTTCATTCAAATTTAATAATTTTGCTATTTTTTCTATACACTTATCCCTACCAATTGAAGAAACTTTAGGAGGTAATGTATATTTTCTATCTATACTTAATGTTGGTATTTCTGCGTAAATAGGCGGAGTTGCACCGATAGATGCAGCATATAACGACAATGCAATTGTACTACATTCATTATGACTTTTCAAATATGATTGCAAGGGAACAAATGATGATAGTGATTGAAGATACTGTTGCTTCATCATAACTGCTGAAGTTAGAAGTAATGAATATGATTTTTTCCACAAAACCGAAGAATATCCAACGACGCCACCAATATCTTTTTCATTTTTATATGTATGCAGATGAGGAAAATAACCGACTAACGAGTCTTTGCTTGAGCGCCAAACACTATGTGTAAATCTCAAATCCTCGCAAGTCATTCGAATATCTAAATCTAATAAAAATATGCTTTCTGTCATAACTGGAATCTGAATTTTAAGCGATGAATATTCAACAGGATCAATAATATCTACAGTTACGAGACTATGTGTCTTAGGATAAACAAAGTCTGTTGACTTCGGTGGTGGAATAGTCAACGATGGCCATAAAATTTGTATTTCATGAACATTTTGACAGATACTGTATATTCCAATAAAATTATTTAACAATTCAAAATCATATTTACCATTTTGGACTGCTGGTTCAACACGAATTGTTGTTTTCTCTTGTATGGTATATTCACGAAGCTTATCACCATTATATACTTCATCGATAATATATAAGCTATCAAGGTATGAATAATAACAAATCAATCCTACTATCAAACCAACAATATATTTGGCATACTTCGCATAACTACCTGTTGTAACGACTCGATTCTGAGTAAAGTCATCGTGTTTCTTGGTCATGTTGTATTGTTGCATAATCTTATCGCAGCATACCTTTTTTCATGCAAAAGTGACAATAGTTGTCTCTATTTATTACTCCCGACAAACTGATCAAATGTTGACTGAATAACGACACCTGGTGCTGTTAGTCGTCCTACTTTACCTGTCTTCCCAAAGTTAACAATGGAGTTCCTCGGATTCCTGAATTTTTTTTGACGTTCAAAACTCAAAAAACTAACAAAAATTAACCTACAAAGGGTATAGACACGATTGGTAGTTGGACATCGAGTCGACGCCTTAGTCTTGCATCCTTCTCAGTTCACTTGATATTTATTCTATAAATGGAGATGAAGAAGCAATGCCAGTCAGCCTAGAGAGAATAAATGAAAAGGAATTACGTGATTGCAAAACCGAATCAGCATTCAACTTCGATCTCTAGCAATGGAGGACATAACGTGCCTGTAGCTGCTGCAGTTGACCCTTTGTCTACTCCAGCACGAAGGAGGCGAATTATTGCGGATGTGGCTAGATTTTTACTTAAACAATACTGTACAAAAGCTTGTGTAAATGTGAAGAGGTTTCGGTTGGAAACTAAATCATCTATAATCATACAATGTAGCTTTCGGTGTTATTCGGCAATATTATTGTATCGCAAGTATTTACACGAAAAACAGGTGCGAGCTGCTTGGATAATACAATGTGCATTTCGGATATACATGGCGAAACGTGTGTATAAGTTATTGTTGTTACAATATAGAAAATTAATAGCTACTAGAATTGCAATAGTATGTCAGAAATATTGGAGGGGTATAACAGCCAGAAGAAAGTATTTGAAGATGTTAAATTCTCAAAAGCAATTCTTGGCAAGGAAAAAACGTATAGCTGCAACTTTAATTCAAGCGAATACCAGGGGCTTATTGGGCAGATTGTACGCATATAAACTTAAGAAGGAAAGAGAGCGAATACAAAGGTTGAGATGGGTGTCAGCTATCAAGATCCAGAGTATAATGAGGAAGGATATTGCCTACAGAAAGGTTATATTATATCGACAGATACTTTTGACGCGGAAGCGTTTTTATTTGAATTGGGTATTATTTTTACATGCTAGACGCAAGCTTAAATTCGATTCAATTGTACTGATTCAACGCTACTTGCGGGGCAAATTAGCAAGGATAAAACTTGCACTACTAAAACTTGAAAAACTTAAGAATGATGAGTTAGAGCGACTTCGACTGCAAGCACTGTTAAATGCAGCAAAAGTGGTTATACCTGAACCACCGGCGCTAGAAATAAGAGTCACTATTAATTTGAATTTATTGCGCCACATGGCTGCACTCGGACCAGCCGAAGTGATAAAATGGTGCCTTCAAAATTTTGTTTTATTTTATCAACCAGAATTAGGGTACTCATTAGGACCTGTACTAAATCAGGTAGTGAATGCCGTTGAAAAAGTTATGCCATCAATTCATGACGAGGTTCAGGAAGAGAGTTCAATAGTTCCGGTGAATGATCCTAGTGACTTAGGATTAGATAATATATGTGACGAATCAAGTGTCCTGAATGAAAAGACTCGTGCTGTGGAGCTTGAAAAATGGGATACCGGCAATGAAAAGACTATTAGTGACACTCCGATATTCGACCATTTGCCCCAGCGATGGAATCAAAAAGTCCAGTTAGATCAAGGTGCATCAATATCTGTCGAAATTAAACAAAAAGCTATCGAACTTCATGTGAAATTGAATGTGGATGTCCATCAGAAGGTAACTATAGAAAGTGGAAGTGGTACGTTACCCAAATTGTCTTCATTTACATCAAAAGCTGACCGTTCGGTTCATTTAGTGCTGGTGTTAGAAGCGATTGATGCAAATGATAGTGGCAATACGGCTATTATAACACCAGCTGACGGGATACCGTTAGTTGATTTGATTTCTTTGTTTCCAACGATGACAAGGGGATCACCATTGAAACCTAATAGTGGCAACGATGATGTTAGATTTTATTTTAAAAATGCAATCGTATATGTTGCAGTTCAAGAAGCCATTCCACCTCCTCCAGAAATATGTCAATTTGAAGATAGTGCAGAAGTTACAGATGTAGCACCAATATTGCCTGAAACTGTTCCAATTGTCCCAGATATTGTTCCTATTTTTGTTCCAGAACGACCCGCTTCTAGGGCTAAAATTATTCTTACTGTCCCTGACGAACCCATCATTGATTATGACTCCTTTGCTTCAAGAATACAAAGAGTATCTAAACAGTGGTACCTAGTTAGGGTCAATGCATGTCAGTGTATCAAGCGAGTATTAAAAAGGATAAATTTGTTATACAAGTGGAGAGTTATTGTAAAAGTTGTATTAAAGCGTGCCATAGCTGCCGCATTGACCATTCAGTGTAGAGTTAGATGTTTTCGAGCTAAATTAAAGACTATTGGGAAGAGAGGACAAATGTGTAATAGTTACCTGGATTTGATTGATAGAATCGTTCAACTAGATTTTGAGAATGAGAAGGAAATTGTATATCGCGTTGATACCATTTCTTTGCTCTCACAGTATGAAACAATTGGCTCCATGACATCAATACCTGAAGGTTGTTCATGTTTATGGGGACAATCTGTGTTTAGAATATTGCAAATAAAAGAATCTATTCCTGGATGCGTTAATCCCACTGAAGGTCTGTTCCTCGTAGATCCCAGTAATGTACATAATGATAGTAATTGTGGTGATGTTGTATATGGAAAAGATGTGAATACAATAGAAATGTGCAATCAGAATAGCCACGTGTTACCTAATAAGGAAGTCGAAGGTCTTATTTTTCCTCCAGTCCTTAGAAGTATAGCGAAGGAATTTAGTGATTAATATTTCATGTAAATTATGTGTACATTAATAAATGTATTATATCAATAATTGTTCAATTTTGCTGCGAATAGTACCTACTTGTCCTGCAATTTGAGATGCTTCATTTGATAAGATTGAACATGAAACTACAGGGCGTGAGACACCACAAGCACGACCAAGTGCTATCTTAGATGGTACGAACACATATGGAACATTTTTATCTTCACATAATAAAGGTAAATGCAACAAGATTTCTAATGGTTCAGTATCTGCCGCCATGATGATAAGATCAGTTATTCCGCGATTAAGAGTTTTTGTCGCTTCATTTGCACCCTTTTTCAGTTGTTTATAGTTTGATGCTTGTTGCACCAATTCTAAAATAGCCACTGTAAGCTCACTGTCGGCTAGGGGATATGCTTTAGGATTCACTTCGGACATGATGCGCCTCACACTTGTTGCTGATCACGGGCGATATTTGTGATCCACTGCACCACCAGCCGATCTGCGATGAGGGGCCGGGGACCTTGAACAACTGAAACTGTTTTTTAATGGCGATAAAAGTAATTTAATTAGTTGATTGATGAGCAGCTGCAATTCCCAACGATAATGAATGCTGCGAGGCCAACCAATAAAACATTTAACCTATCGAACTTCTTCGATGCACAACCAGAAGCATAGTGAAACTCTAATATCTATCTGCATACATTATCTGTACGTTATGGGACTTTAACCGATGTGTTTGTTGTAAACAACGTACTTTTCTTTTCTTAGCTTACATGTCGGTACAAAATTTGATAAACTGTTTCAAGGTCCAAGTGCGCCATATCGTAACTTTAACAGGTTTGTGGGAAGGAATGAAGGAGAAATTGGTATCTAGAGAGGCATTCGATATTGCAAAAGGTACTGGAAATGTTTCCTCTACAGCTGATTCTGGAATAGTAAAACCAAATAGTGCTCTCGGTACAGATCGTCGAACAACTCAAATAATGGGAAAACATGAAGAGAAAGAGATTTCCCGCGCCAAGTCTAACGATTTAAAGAAGCTAGAAATGGATGTAATGGGAGAATCAAACCGCACTAAATCAAAAGGAGATTTAGCAGAAAAAAATTTACAACAAATGATAGATGTATTGCACTCAAAACTTGGTAGCTTAAAGGATGCAGCAACGATGCGCATTGAATTATGTAATGAAGATGTCAACCCATATTCCACTAGAACATCTAGATTAGCTCCTAAATTAGGCGATGATTTGGATTCTGGTGCTATAACTAAAGCACCTTCAAATCAACTTAATTCAACAATGGGACAATCAAAGTACAATAAAGACAATTTAGTATCGAACGATAACGTCTTCATTGACCCATATCATTTAGTCTTAAAAACGAAACAATCCACAGAAACTGCAAAGAAATTAGAAGGCAAGTTAGATGAAGCATTTAGTTCAGCAGGTATGCGTGATTGGAAGAATAAAAATGCGGGATCTAATGCACGAGAGAAGTTTAAGAAAAGTGAGCAATTGAAAAACGAGATGAAAAAACAAAGCAGGTTGAAGTTAGAGAAGAAGTTGCAAGCGAATATGGAACAGTTTTTAACAAGGTCTATTCTAGATCATGATTTAGTATTCAAAGCACCAGGCGGCGACGACCCGCCACTGTGGCCTATTACTATCAAGTGGCCTGCAAGGGATCCGAGATCGTTACTACCAGAAAATATTGAAGGCCAATTCAACCCAGAGTTGTTGTTGATGTATGGGGTTCTACGAAGCAACATTCCAGGATCGGAAGGGATGTTCAGATGGTTAATGAAACAAGAAATGATGCAGGAGTATTTCATTTTCCTTTTTTGGTTAATTAAATTGAAATTTTTTCAGTCTGATGCAAGTGCTCGCGATGAAGCATATTTATTGCGAGGTTCTAGCGTACAATACGCCAAAATTTTGGAGTTAATTGCATCCCGAGCATATACTGAACACGAAAAAGATTTTTCGTTTCGATATTTACCATTTATATTCACGAATGCCGTGTACTTCGGGTTTTACTTCTTATGTCCTGGTTCTCGGCATATTTATACCAAAAGCTTCAAAAAAACTGTGTATATGCAAGTAGTTCAAATAATGCACGGAATACAATTGTGTCCTATAAGTGTCAAAGTAACCTGGTCTAAGCTGTTTCCGGAGGATACGAATGACGTAACCGAGGAAGACGAGGAAGCTGACACTTTCCCTGTACCGTTAGCATTTCAAAACAACACTAGAATAGCAAGTGGCGATACAATTAATGCTAGTATGCAGCTAAAGGATGATTTGCCTGGCATCAATCGCACCCGCACTGGTTTATTGACAGATGACGATGGTAATGTAATTGATGATGCTCATGACACAAAAAGAAGAATGTCTAGAGCAGTTGACCAGCCAGAAGTAACACCACGAGGAGAATACAACGACACCATGCAGAGTAATTTAACATTGAATAAGGCTACCGGTAAAAGTTCACTTAAGAAGTCGGCAAGTGATTTCGGAATTACTAAAGTTGTACCGTTGAGTCGCACTAAATTAAATCCACCTCTTGCGAAGCCAGAAAATGTCCATCGTCCAATTGAAAGGCAAAATATCGAAAAAATTGATGCCAAAGAAATGTCTCCTCTTATCCAACAGTACCTCTCGACCGATTACGCATCTGGAGTTCGTGGATCCCAGAAGCTCCAGAGGACTGTACCCATTAGTTGGTGTGTAGTTGGTGGTTCTGATACAGCTCGTAAAACATTTATTAATAACGAATTTCATAACGATATCTCAAATAAATACCACGAATCAGTCAAATCGTTTAAAAAAGTAAGTAAAATGTCAAATAAAAGTATAACGGTTGAGCTGAAAAAAATTGATAAAGCATACGCAACCTTGATACTAGCAGGTCAGAGTAATATCGCTCGCTTTAGTGGTGATTTAGTAAGACGCGAGAGGAATGCAAGAGGAGAATTAATCAAAGAGAAGACAGTTAGCAACATATTCCCACCAGATCCAATGGAGTCATACAACATACACCAAGCCGCAAACGACGACGATTTGATAGAATTGGAGTCGTTCTTACACGACTTAGAGTGACGAATAAACGACTAGGGTGGCAAGTAGAATACTGTATAAATAATGTAACAAATGTTAAGAAAATGAATTTATTATACAATCAATACAACACAAACATGTTACGCCTTAGTCTCATCGACAAATGCACAATCACACCCTACTATAATCAAATCATTCCGTCGCGATCCGCCAATGTTTGCACTATTCCTTCGTTGATATCGGAGACTGCAACAGATATTGGCGAAAAATTGTTATCTAGTTTGTCCTTGTTGGTCACTAGATCGCCGCACAGAGTTGCACTACTCTTGGCAAAAGTAAATATATTCACTAGGTTTTCAAACGTACTTATTCCATCGAGTTCACACATGAGAGATACAATAGCTTCAACTTTTGGCGACTGAAATGGATCACACTGTACTATTTCCGTGAGCTCGTCAGTCCAAAGCGGCGTTATGTCACAGACCTTTCTAGCATAGAGCAGTACACCTATTGATATATCAGAGCATAAATATTTCTTGAACCGGCAATCTAACAAAACTTTAGTGGAGTAGGTGTATATTTTCTTTCGTAAATGTATATTTAAATCTGTTCTTGACTTGCCAAAGCATTCTGCTCCTGGTGCTTGACACTCACCAATACTCTCCAAACCTTCCATACTCATCAAATAACATGTTAAAAATGAGATTGATGTACGAGTGGTAATTTGCCATGCCATCTTTTTGAGTGCCCATAACTCAAATGACAGAACAGTTTCGTTAGCCAATGGTTGTTGTGTAATTTCTTCTAATGTCGCAAAATCGGGCACATGTTCTTCACATTCGTTATATTTCGATGCAATTAAAATACAGCAAATAGCTAGCATCTGCCATTGTGGTCGAGTAAATTTTTCACTCGGTTGTAATCGATCTAAGTATGATATCGCAGCGTGTATAGTAGAAATATGAAGATTGAAATACTCACAAACATCAATAATCCATTCCGATACCACTTTACGGTGCTATAAATAGAAGAAAGAATATTAGGTTTGTTATGAGTAAAAATAAAGTAGTTCAAATATACCTTGACATAAACCTCCCCAAAAACACAATAATGATGTTCTGTTTGATCTTCATACATCGCACGAAGCATTTTCCCTAACGGAATCGAGTGCAGCATGTAGCCCTTTGGCTCACTCAACTCCATGTCGTCTTTATAATCACAAGTAAACTTCTGACTACTGAATTCTAGTTGGCAAATCTCGCCACTACTTACTGTGAGATAGTGGAGTTTCGGAAATGGTTCCGGTTCCGGAAACCCGCTACCCCCGGTACCCACAACTTTTGACAACATACTCTTACACACATAGTGAGTGACAACAGATTGTAAAGATGGCTAGAGAAGTAGATCGTAAAACAGAAAAACAGAATTAAAATGAATATGTAAGTAGAATACAATAAATACAAATAATTCACGTTAAATATTGCGGACTATACTATCATAGATCCAAAATTCTGCGCCATGTACTATGATTGCTTTTAACAATTTAGGCGTGATACCAGTGTAGAATATACCCAATCCATATTGTTCATTCAATTGTTTCGCGGTTTCAAAAAAGTTGTCATTCGTCATAACCGTTTGATCTCCGTTGTACTTAGTGTTTTGCATAGTTGTTTTAATAACATCAAACGGATAAATTGGTAGCCAAGAAATCACACCAGCTAGAGCGCCATTTATAATTGGACCCATAAATCCCAAATATTGAACAGTATAGGGAGCACGCATCAGAACAGCATAAGCGGCAAAGTATAGTGCATATCCAGGTACTTCTCTTATTAAAGTTGCATCGATTCCTCGAAATAACAATCCAAATTTATCATTTTCCCATATAGTTTGCATACAATCGAATTGACTTTCATATAGACTACAGGTATCTGTTTGTAAATTAATTTTTATTCTCTCTATTGGATTAACAAAAAATGCTGTTATAAACCCAGAAAACATTCCAGCAATTATTAACGTTGCTAATGATGATGATGTATCGCTAATAAAAGTGGATGATGATAATTTCTGTAAGGCATATGCGTTAGTAGTAAACGCTACAGCTATTATAACTGCTTGTCCAACCATGACACCCCAAACTCCACGATAAAACCCCCCCAATCCTTCTTCGCGAAGTATAAGTAATATCGTTTTCCATAATCCTATTGCTTTAGAGTCAGCACTTAACTCTTGTATCCTCGTCTTTATACTATCTAATGGGTATGCTAGACCCACTGATAAACTACCAGCTATGGATCCTGCAGCGAGAGATATCATAGTGCTTTCAAGATCACTGTGTACCATTTTCAGATGACTATTGTGTTTTTTCCCTACTGGTCGCAAACTTAAACACCAAGTATACTTCAACATAACGCATAATACAAATAAGGAGGTAACGACAATCTTCATCGTTATCTACTCGCGACACTGTACTAGTATTTTCACCCAATCTGTTGCCTTTACGAGCGTGTCATTTAGTACATCAAACCCCTTAAGTTGTAACTAACTTCTTTGGGGAAAAATGGTTTCTTCGATGTTTAACCGATGTAGTACGGTATGGTATGTTGTCATCATGCACGACCGGCACCGACTCAATACGAAAAACTCTGCCAATTGCCATAATTTATGAAAACCAATCGCAACTTAAAGCATTGCGGTGAATAGATACCATTATCGGTATCACTTATCTCCATTTCTTCAATTAACATCACTAAATCCCTATACAGGTCCGGCACCATTTCGAAAAGGGATTTGCACTCGTGAAAAAAAGCTGGAAGTGCTTCATTGGCATCTTGCGGTATACTTTTAATATTATATATTGTCCAGATTTTAAATAGTCTGGCATGGCAGCATGCTGTTTCTATCAGTAGGATTGGCATTGGCCTATGCGTAAACTCGCACAAATATCGTAGTGAGTGCAAAATCAGTCTACACAGGATAGTATTGTGAGTATGTTGCCAAATACAGTTCACACTCGCATAAGTCGGGAAAGTATTCGTCCGCACCAGACACTTAGGAAAGTTGTTACATTACTAGTATCGGTGGCAATATGTATCCAATTCATGCTGAATTTTTACCTCTCCAATGATAGTGCTGATGCCGACATGACATTTTATGTGGTACCCGAATGCATCGATACACTTAAGAATGAACTAAACAAAAGCAAATATTTATTTTATAGTAAGCTTGTGAATATGACTAGTCAAATGGCTACGATAGAGGATTCTGATTACTGTTTGGCTGCCCAGTCGTGTGCATTATCCACAGAGAGTAGAATAAACCTAGAGAAAAAATGTAAAAAAATTGTTGTTCTTGATTTTCAACCTACTCCGCAGTATAAAAATAGAAGCATTACTGACGATAGCAAATATCATTTTGTTTATTCAAATTGTAGGAGTGAACATTTCAGATCAGATAAAGATGTGTGTGCTCCTTTGTTCGCCAATACAAACTGTCGTCCAAATAGTCGTGATCGGCAATATTCAGTTTCATTCAAAGGCCCGATTTATGTTAGCGGCGAAGGAATGTATCGTTATCAAATGCAATGGCTCAACCACACTCCACATAGCTTCATTCATTTTACTTGCGATGACCCGACTAATCACGAGAAATTATACCAAAGCAATATCAAATCTGTGTCTCTAGATAAAGAATGCAACAGATTTAACGCCTCGTATTATTTACCTAAAGATCACTGTGCCGCGTTGAACGCTACGTTCGTGCTGACGCCTGGAGGCAGGCAACCAGCGTCATATCGGCTGATGGAAGCATTAAGTGTGCATGCTATTCCCATTCCCTTGTATGATATTCAAGATAACCTTGTTCCACTGCCGTTTCACAGAACCATCGACTGGATGAAGTGCACGAGAGTATTCACAGAAATTTACCAAGTTGAAAGATTTATCCAGTCTGATGACGCGGTTGTGCGGGATCTAATAGATAATTGTGCAAATATTTATGACACACATTTCAGTACATTCAAGGTCGCACTTGAGTCCTGGAACAGAGAGTTGTCGGCCGTTTTCAGCATGAATTACTATTACCTGTTCGCGGATCTGTTCATGATGAGTCGTTATTAATGACAGTTGAGTTATATTACACTATATTCATGTCTTCTAATTGTAACAAATGTAAATACAGAAAAGCTATTTCCCTTTCTTTTTGCTAACTTTCACTTTAGCTGGAGAGGAGTCGCGCCCGCTCTCATCGGATTCACCACTATTTTTCTGTTTCTTCTTTTTTGATTTTTTCGGCTTAGATTTCTCGGGACTATCAACACTGGTGTCCTCGATAGATGCTTTGGCACTGTTGTCCGCCATCTCTTTGTACTCTTTCTCTAATCTTTCGTTCAACATTTTTTCGAATTGAACTTTATCTTCGTTTGCTTTAGTGATGGCAGAGTCGATCCAACTAGCGAATCCCTCTATAGCTGCGACTGTTGTGTCACCAAGATTTCCCCACCCAGAATCGTCGCCGATACCGTGAGTGTTTATTGATAAAAAGTATTTACGATTAAGCTTTTCAGTTGACTTTACGATGCTAGCAGGAGGCGGACCGGAAGGTAACGGCGCTGTAGCTGGCGGCTTGTTGGTTGGAACTTCAGATATTTTTCGATTAATATTCGTCGTGCCAGCGATGTGCTCTCCATTACGAGGACTCACCGTGCTACCATCAGCAGGTGGCTTCGGATTTATTCCTTTTTTCCGCAATGCGGCAACTTTTTTCTCTATTCTTTTCTTGTTATCTAATTCGTCGTCATCGCTGTCGCTGTCAAGGTTGAAAGCTTTCGCGTCATTGTTATCATTGTTTATTGGCTGCATTCCGAGCTCCTTACGACGATCAGCACGCAATTTCTCAAGCTCTTCAGTTTTTTTCTGCTTTTTGAGCATAATCTTCAAGCGTTTTTGTTGTAATTCTTCAGCGCGAGTTGCAGCATAATCTGGGTCGAACAATGCATCGAACACGGACTGAGTGTAGTCTGAGTTGCCAAGCAAGGACAACACGTGCCCCGTCTTGGTTCGAAACGTTTTATAATTTAAAGTGTTTATACATCTCCTAGTTTCAGAGTGAATTGTGCTCACTGCATCCTGGTTGAGGAACAAAGTTGTGCTGTTACTCTTTTTCTGCGATTCGTCATCACTACTACTGCCGCTATCATCTCCTCTGGCTTCCGCCAAGTCTTTCCATTTGGAGGACGCAGTCTTTGCAATCTCATTGTCACCTTTAATAGTGCCAAGATGCGCTAAAATATCTTTATTTGACATGTTAACTTTGAAAACAGTTGGCACGTTAACAGTCCACTCACTGGCACTGTTGGCCTCGTGCTTTTCGACGGCCTGACGAATTATGTCAGCTTGACTAGGCGCGTTACTGTTGCCATCCTTGTTATCCGTAATTGCGGCGTTTCGACGGTATTCATCTCGCTTAACTAGCACACTCTTCATTTGCTTGGCCAAGTGTACCGAGAATATTTTCAACTCAGCTTTCTCTAATGGGGTAGACAGCAGCTGTAGTGGATCTTCAGACCCGAAGTAACCAGTTTGAATACTTGATTCCGAATAAGATTTTATCATTTGAATGCTATCACTTCTAGTTACACTGCTGAATGCACCACTTTTGTTGGTATTGAAAAGGGACGAAAAGAGTCCACCTTTCTTGGACTGCGCCGTTGCCCCGGTAGAGGACGAAGCACTGGTGTTATTGATATCGATTGCCCAGATACTGATCTCGCGAATGCCAGGTATTGCTGTGCTCAGCATACGAAATGCAATCCGCAGAATATCGTTGACCTCCGTCTTACCCGAGACATAAAATCCCCTTAGTCGCTTGAGACCGTCGCTCAATCTAGCAGCAAGTAGCGCTTTACCCAAATCAGTTGCAATTTGAACTAATGAGTCGGTGATTCCTTCTTCTGGCGCCTTTAAATCTACATAATCTGCCGCCGTAGAATATTTCTTCGCAAGATCGCCGATGGGTCGGTACCTGTAAGTAGCGAAAGGTATATTGTTCGCCTTCTCCACCACCATAACGGCTGTCATAACTTCGTTGGGCGTCATGAGAGGAACAAAGAAGACTCCGTCTTTGCCATACTTGGAGGCCTGCGAGATCAGTCGCTTGGACGCACCTTTACCCTCAATTTCATCAAATATATCCGTGACACTATCTAATGGCATCGCGGCCATTTGCGAGGTCGAGGTCCAGGTGGGATCTAACACAGTCATCGTACCGTTGTAGTACTGCAATATGTAGCCGTGACGACACAACTTACAAGCTGAATTCACGAAGCCTCCGAAACTCTCTGTATCCAGTACTATCTCGCTGTCTTTGTTGAACGCGTCTATGTATGACTTACCATCTGCAGCGTTTAATACGTATATGCGAGCTTTGCATTGCAGCGCATTTTCGACCTCCAATATTCCTTGATCCAACAACCCCTCGATCGAATCAGCGACGCCGTTGATGTGCTTCAAATTTCTCTCGAGTGTTTGGCGCAGCTTGATTCGCTTATCGCGCTGACTCACTCCTTCCAAGCCTTTCACCAAAATATCCTTTACTTTTACCAGAAATTCAGCATCTCTTCTACTTAAATGACCGTTAGAGTACCTAGAAACCACATAAAGCAGCTCATGGTTGTCATTTATTTCAGTGAAAGTAGTCGGAGCACAAAACATTTCGGCTAAATCTGTCTTGAGGACGGTGTGTTCGCTGCGTTTGCAAGAAGAGACCAATTGTCCAAAGTGTAACTCACTTATCAGCCCGGTTCGCTCAAACGGCTTGGATAAGTAGGTGTCCATCTTCTGCTTCACTTTGCGGACTAAACTTGGTAGCTGAGACATTTCAACCTTTTGTCGTCTCGCTTCTTCCTCGGGATCTCTGACGACAGATATATCCAACGGCGAAAACTGGGCATCAATCAACTTAATCTCTTGGTACTCCTTCGCGGAGCACAGCACTCGTTGGGCCATCCATCTCTCCACCAATTTAAAAGACAAAGTGCCCTTAACCTTGCCTTTGAACCTACCGGGTTTGTTCAGCAACTCCATCTCTTGTATGCCAACCACCGGATGCAAGAACTCAACACCAGACAGTCTAATCTCACCTAAAAACTCACCTTGTGTGAAAAAGTTTTTATCCCACACCTCAAGCACTAGCTCAGGCACTAGAAACGCTGCCGAGTTGATATTTACCACAAACCTCTCATCGTTCCAAGTAGGATCTAACGTGTCTTTCCGCACGGCTGTCTCTCCCCACACAACATCGTTCCACTTGACCACGACGAAGGGATCGGATTTGCCGCCAAATCTATTAGCTGACATCAGATTGCGGCATTTCAATATGTGAACTTCAATGAATAAATTCATCGGTAACGTGCGGAAGACGGAGTCGCTGCTCGGCCTCTTCCATTCTCGCCAAAAGTACTTCTGCGAGTTGATGGAAGCAACGTTATCTACGATCTCGAGCCCGAAGTTGATGAGTCCTTGCGTCGCTAATTTGTTCTTTTTATCCGTTAGTTTAGGTGAGGGTCCAAGAGGTAACTCCCCTCCTTTTTTCGAGAAATAATACGCGGGAGTCAGTTCAACACATCCCAAGAACTCCCCAGCAGCGAAATTATTGTAGTCCCACACTTCTAGCCGCACCGTGGGAAAATCTTTTATAGTGGTGGTGTCTGGGGTCATATGGACCCCAAAGTTGATCACAAACGTCTCGTTAAAGACGGGATCCAAGTTGTTATCAATTACTTTCGACTTGCAAATAGGATCTTCGTCGGTTGAGAGATAAATCATGACGAATGGGTCGCTGGAACCGCCGAACAAATTAGCTTTGCTGAGATTTGAGCACGATTTTATAGTGATCGAGACGGCAGGAGTCGACATAGACCACATTGCACGTGGGATCGTCACTAATTTGATATCATTCTCTGCTTGATCGCTGGCTGTTGCTGTTTTGAGCAGGTCAAGTTCATACAAGATACTGAGCTTGCCTCCGACCAACGTCTGCTTCTTGGCGTTTACTCCCATTTTATGCTGCAACGGAAAATCTATTTCATTCGGTGGCGGAGTGAGCAACTGGTCAAACGGGATCTCAACTTTACCGCGGAAGGATCCCTTGCCTATCAACGTCATCTCATACAATTCGATGATGACTGGCGCCCGCTTACCGGTGAACGGAATGATGAAGTTTTCATTGAAGTCACAGCAATTCACCACACCTTTCTTGACTGAAGTCTTCGTTACTAGCTTCCCCGCGTGGTGTATTTCAGCAAAAACATCAAACTTTTTGTTGCTTCCGGGATTGACTTCGTACAGTTCCATGCAAGATTTGACCGAAATCCCGAAGGACTTAATGGTCTTCACATCGAACGAGGACGCTGCAGTCATGTCGCTATCGCTGGGCCACGCGAGAGCCACGGAAACGTCGTATGCATTGTGCAAGGACACCGTTTTGTGAGCACTTAAAGTCAGATGAAAGGCTGTTTCTTGAAACGATATCAGCGATATTTTGCCGTAGTATTCATGAAGGATTTTCACCGAGTCGTCGACCTCGTAGATACTTATGTATATGTTGCGGTCGTTGGTAATCAGCACATTTATCGGTGGCAGATTGTACCGAATATTCCCATCTGCACTGCTCGCGTCAGCACGATGGAGAAGTGTAGCTTGTTCTGAGTTGTCATACCTAACGCCACATATCAAGTTGGTCTTTGCGGGCGGTTTCGAGGCTACCTCATCACTGACCGCGACCGCCAATCCACTGTTTACTTCTCCCGAATCGTTGATTGTCTGATTATGTTTCTTCACTACTGACAGGGAAAGCACCACCATTCTGCCAGATGGAACCACCGACGTAGGGAGGTGATACGCTAATGACTTTATTCTGTAATCCATGTCGATGGACCAGACTTCCATCATCTTGCATCCTTGCAGCACATTTACGCAGCATCGAAGTATAGCCTGAATCATACCGGTGTACGTGCTATTATAACCGTTGACATAGGCTTCGATTTCACTGATGGCGAAGGCCTCGCGACCCGAGTACATGGCGTCGCCGATCATGTTGCCCATAGTCTCAAACCATTGCTTGCACTCTGATTCATTGCTTATACCTCCATCTTCTTCAAAGAATCCACCATTAAATACAGAAAAATTTTCAACTCCAAAGAAACCCATGGCTGCATCACCTGAGAAAAATGGAACAAGGATACGAGGAAAGCAAGAGTTGGCGAATGGACGATGCGTCGTGACAATCCTCGCCGTTCCGGACTTCGGCAACAAATCTTTCACACTTTTTATAACGATCGATTTAGGGAAATATCTACCAGACAATTCCCATTCCAAGCCTTGGCCTGCGTACCAGGTGACGTTCCGGGTAGAGCCATCACTCTCATACAGAACGCCGTTAAGAGATTTCAAGTCAGGTGATATGGTCGCCGTGTAGATGATAGCAGAAGGGAAGCAGAGGCGAACAGCCTTCACGATCCACTTTGGTAATGACGCAATTGAAATATTGCCACCGCTTTTCATGTAGTCGCGCAGAGCAGTGGTGTACCTCTTGAGCGTTAGTTGCCGCAGTCTGCTGCAAAGCTCTTTTCTCCTTAACTTAATGATACCGTATTGCAAGCTGTCTCGTATCTCTTCCAGCATTGAGACATCGCTCACGCACAATTTATTGCTTTGCCGCTCAACCACCCAACTGTATCTCGTCCCAGGTTTAGTTCCGATAAAATCCATGGCATTTTTACCAATTTGTATTCCCATATCGCGAATGGGAAGGATTATCCACTGCGGCTTGTTACAAATGTTCATGCTTTGAATCGTGGAGTAGTCAACCAGCGCTCCAAACCAACTCAATTCGGCTGGAGTAAGGTGCTCACCGTCGTATTGCATATCCTCCTTACTTAATTTTCTCGCCGCTAATGCATCACTGCATACTAACCCATTTACAGGAAGCTCAAAATGCGAGGACCAGGACGCGGTGTGGGAGTCAGTTACGCCCACCGGATTGCTTATATGGACTTTAACACTTCCGCTAACGACAAATTTGTACTTATTCGGAGGCTTCTTGGACGGAGGCACCAGTGGTAAGTCAAAGCCGTCAGTCGAGGGTCGCACTATGTTCTCAAACGGTATGTGCACTTGGCCGAGGCATATTTCCCTCTTGCCGACTATATCGACATGATATACATACACTATTACATCGATTGGGTTGTGAATGTCGATTATCTCCTCTACTTGCGCCTGCGACCAAGTGGGTGCAGTGTTTCTGTTGACCACCATTGTCTTCAATTTATTCGCGCCCTTATAGAACAGCACACCTTTCGTAGACGGCGCCTCACCGTTGATCATAGGAAAGTTATACCCAGAGACAATTCTGATCCGTCGAACCATTTTCTTGGGGAGGTGGGTCTTGATAGTATCGTAAAATGGGTACAAAAATTTCAATCCAATAGTTAGACTTCCTCGCACAAACTGACTTTTGTCTCGCAAAGAAGACGGTTGAAGCTGCAACTGAAAAGCGCCGTCATAAAGAAACAACATATCTGCAAATGAAAGCCTAATTTGTCCGAGGTACTCGCCCTTACCGATGGTTTCCTTGTCCCAGACATCGATCTGAAGGAAGGGACAACTGTGATCCGACCCCTCACCGCCCAGGTTCCTATTTAGGTACTCACAAATCAACTTGTCCACATTATGCGGAATAGTCAAAATAAACCTCTCTTTGTGCCACGTAGGATTCAAACCACTTACTGCATTCGTACTACCAATTTCTTCATCCAACCATGTAACCACGCAGAATGGATTGCATTGGCTACCAGATATCACCTTTGCAACGCTTAAACTCTGCGCGCTTATGACACTTAACTCAAGCACAGGATAACCGGCGTCCTTATGGACCTCACTGTGCCATTTCAAGTCAATAGAGGGAGCTCCTGTTTCATCCTTACTTTCATCTACTTTTCGCACCGCTAAGACTATTTTACCTTGAATAGGAACTTTGAGCGACTTCTCGTCGATGTAAGGGTCAGGAGCCAAGTCAAATGTTCGCAGCCGTTGCTCTTCGGGATTCACATTATTATTGTTTAGAAACTCCAACAGTTCCTCACCTTTTAATATCAAGCAGCCAAGAAATACCCCTTTCTTCAAGAGGTTGTAGTCGTACACATCGACTTGCATGACGTTGTTCTCAATCTTGTCTTTCTCATGCAGTATAATGCGGAAGGTACTGGTCTCTACATCCCAAACCGGATTTAACGTCTTGGATATGTATTGAGTTTTGCCAACCTCTCTACCGTTCCATTTGAGTATTGCAAAAGGGTCCGAGAGTCCAGGGCCCCCAAATAACCCGCCTCCATCAGCTGCGCTCAATCCATGAGCAGAAGAAACAACAATCTCGTAAATAACAGCGTTTTCTGGTGGAATATCAGTGTTACCTTTATAGCCACATCTCAGTTGTACTTCGCCTTGCACCAACTCTTGCTCCGAGTCGTCCAGATACTCACTCCTTCCCAACTTAAACCACAAAGGCGCGAACAGACTGTCCTCTACGAACGCCTTCAAACCGTTACCTTTAATAGTGAGACTTCCCAAAAATGAGTTAGTTCCAGCCAAATCCCAGTCCCAAACCTCAAGGTACAACACGCAATCACTTACATCAAACGATGCCGGAATGCGGATTGTAAACATGTTATTATCTGTCCAAGTCGGCGTCAACGAGTTCTTTATTACTTCTGTTTTACCGACCATTTTGTTATTGAATCTCACCTTAACAAATGGATCTGCAGAACCGAAGGTGTCGGCTTTAGCCAAGCCGCGACAGGAGCAAATTTCAACCTCGATTTCTTTACCTTCTTCAATGTCTTTCTTGCTCTTTCTAGGTCCGACCATCAACTCAACTTTTCCTTGTATGTCTAGCCTCTGCTCCGCCCCTTTGAACCTCCGCGTCTTGCCTAAATTGAACCACTTACGATTTAATTTGCTCTCTTTGAAATTAGCGAAATTATGCAATTCATTTCCAGATAGTTCAACGCACCCCAAGAAAACGCCTTTCCCCACTCTGTTCCAGTCGTAAATATCTACAGTCAACACGTGGTCGTGCTCCGCTTCCACCAGGTCATCTGGAACCAACGACAATTCATCGGTAACTTCAATGCTTCCCGCAATTTCAAGTGCAGCTGCTTGTTTTTTTTGTAAGTCTTTCAACTTTTTGTTTTGCAGATTTTTTCTCTCCTGTTCAGACGATCCGAGGGAACTATATGCACGGAATATGAAAGTTTGGTCTTCCTCCCACACAGGATCTAGCGTTTCAGTAATGACACTCGTTTTGCCTATATCAACGCCATCCAGCTTCAACAAGCAGAATGGATCTGACTTGCCGAACATGTTCGCCTTCACCAATCCCTGAGCTGCAAGCACAGTAATTTCTATTTCTTTCATGCCATACGGCAATGGAAGTGATAAATCGAAGTTAGGATTGCCATCTATAACGGGGCTATGCCGCTTCACTTGCCGCATTGCCATGATCAGAGAAAAGTTGCTGCTACCGCGCACATTCGGCGACGATGAGTTCAGCACGAAGGTTAGCTTTTCGTCGTTGCTATTAGCGAGCAGCGAGTCAATATCCGTAAGCATCGAGTTGTTGATGAAGTCAATCAACTTGCCTCCCTCCAAAGTAAGCTCGCCAAGCACTTCCTCTTTACGGAAGTTACTCTTCGCAATGATCTCGATTTTCAGAGAGCAATCGTTCCTCAACGTAATTCCTTCGGGTTTCTCGAGCGGGATTGCTTCATTATCGAAGACACTTTGATTATTACTTTCTACCGCGTATGAATTGGTGCTGCTAACCAGCGACGAAGGCTTGTACCAGTAAACTTTCGCGTATATATTTTTCACTTTCCCTGTGATGTTCACGCACTTTAATATCGTGAGTTCAAGTTGTAATGCCTTCAAATTAGGATTCAATAGCAGAGCCTCATCTTGCTTGACGCCTTTCATCTTCGCTTGCTCTCGACTGACAGTGAATGTAACCGTTCCTTTGGCGTCAACCTTGTTGCTCCTGGGCGATAGCATCTTACTGTTGTCTTTTTTACGCAAATCTAGTGTCGTTACAACATCCGTTTCAATGTTGGTTGTCAACAGCTCGACCAGCAGATTCTTGGAGATAGTTGCTTGACCCAGTAAAAATAAGATGTCATTGGTATCTTTGTGCACATGCCATACTTCGATTGTCAATGAACAACTGACTAGATCTTGTATCTCAGAAGGTAAGCGGAACGAGATATCCATTTTGCTGACGCCGTCACCCCATTTAGGATTATTTGTCCCCTTGATGCTCTCTGTCTTCCCAACCTCCTTATTATTCCACTTCACTACGCACATTGCATTGGTGGTTCCAGTCAGGGACAGCATAGAGGACTTAACTTTGGCTAGATTGTCACACTTATTCACGCTTATTCTAACAACTTCCCCATTTTCATCTACTTCTGGAAGAGCATCGTTCTGCGCTACTCTTGGCTGCAAAGTATCATTCTTATCCGGAGTCGCGTCATCAAGTTGAAGCGGATTAGGTTTAGTGGCACTTGCACTGATTTCGTTCCACTTATTCTTACTCTGCATACTACTGGTCGATACAGGAACGATATTTACCATGGAGTCGTCCTTGTCCTTGTCATACCCCGGATTCTTGTCATAATACGCTAGTAACCCGCCACTAAGTCCGATTTGCCCCCCAACGAGACTGTTCAACTTATTAGTGAACTCATTGTTACTGACTAAGTCGAAAGAATTCAACTCTAGACACTTGGTGCTATTATTTCCACTTAATAACGCGCGCAATTGAATGCCGTCAAGAACCAGCATGCCCAGGAAGTCTCCACCTCCATTGTGCCACACTTCAATCTTCAAACTTAACCCATGCCACTCATCATCGCTGTCGGTAGTTGGTATTTTGAATACTACTTTTTCGTCTAAGAATACAGGGTTCAAGGTCTTATAAACCACTTTTGTGCGATGAATTTCTTCGTTCACTACGCCTTCGGTGACACTGGATCGATACAAGACGCAGTAGGGATCGCTTCCTGGGCCATACAAGTTCGCTTTGTTTAAACTTCTGCAGTTTCGGATCCACAACAAACTGTTGCGAAAAGTAATCACCTCTTTCTCCAGGTGGTCGTAATTCAAGGGATATAGCCGAATCCGCAATACACCACCGGCAAATCCGTTTTCCTCTTCTGTCAAATCTGGACTCTGCTCCAAACTGCAGTCTTTAATAGCTGCGGCATTAGCGTTGTTCAGCACAGATGGCCACTTCTCTCCGTCAACAATATAACAACCCAAAAAGTCAGATCCCGACTTGAAATTGTTGTCCCACAGAGAAATATTCAACGTCATTTTCGCCAAATCACCTCCTTTTGGAACTCTTAAAATGAAGGATTCATTCTGGAATAACGGGGTCATCGAGTTCTTGATAGTGAACGTTTTACCCAGTTCATCGCCATTCCACTCCACAGTAGCATACGGATTATTGTTGCGAAACTTGTCGCATTTCGCAATCCCGCTTGCCCCGATTATGTCTAGTCTAAACTCTTTAAACTCGTTCGTATGCGTTTGAGCTAGTGATACTCCTTTTAGTCCACCGCGCATTTTCAACTGACCCGCAAGATCGTTTGCAGTGGAAAGCACATCAAACCAGCATACTTGAGCGGATTTACCGTTAATGAAATTCGATAATTTCTCTTTTTTGAGAACAACGGACCCGAGATAAACATTGTCGTGGTCGGTGGAGTCAAACAGTTTGAGCTCTAATTCGCACAACGGGATGGAGTCGCTCACGCCGTCGATTAATGGGATCTGCACAAGGAATCGCTGCTTCTCCCAGATTGGATTATATGTGTTGCGAGCGACGTTAGTCCGACCTAGTTGGAAGTAAGTAAGTTGAGAGAAGTAAGTATAAATAAAGGGAGGCGCTACCTATGATTAGGTTGTTCCAATAGATCTCACACAATGTACTGATTCTTCTTTCTTCGTGATGGGTATCGTGGTGCAGTTTATTACTGTGCACAATAGCTGCAGCTAAAATATCTAGCCACACTACTCGTCCATCATAATCATGTATCTCCTTCGAGCCGCTTGGTCCTCCTTTGATCTTAACATTACATACAGAAACAGATTCGTCTGCAGGAGCCGCGTTGCTCATACTGGCTATAGGGACGGCACTATTCATCTGGATCGCCAGTGACGGCTTGACAGCTTGAAACCAGTAAGACTTGATTCCTTTCTGCCCGAGTAATTTTATTAAAGATAAGCCCGTGATCTTCACAGAGCAATACGCGTCTGGACTCAAGGTGCAAACGTTGACATTTGTTTGTGTTATTGGCACCAGAACCTTCATTGATTGCACATTTTTGAATTCCGCTTCACTGAAAACCTCAACGACTAGCTCACTTTGATAAATAGAAATGTTATTGGGCACCCTAATTGCTACGGCGGCTTCATCGAAAGTTGCACCCGCCGCATCAAGTTTTACCTTCTTCGTGGTGCACACAACTTTCCCGTTAAATGTAACAACAACACGTATATTGCCATCTCCCGGCGCTGGAAGCTTTGGCAACAGCGAAACTAATTGCAAGGTTAACATTCCCAACTCCTTCGCGCCTTCTTCGTCACCAGTAACCTTGATATTCATGGGTCTACCGGCAATTTTTAACTCACCTGTGACATGACTCTGGTCGCTTTTGTACCCGCGCTTTCTTGTGACATCGTACCACTGAGTTTTCAATGACGTGCCATACAGCAGATTCACCAACGCTTTTCCACTGATCTCTACAATGCCGAGAAAATTCTCAAATCCGCTGAATGACATATCGAAGATTTCAAAGGATAGAATGCAAGACTCCAGTTCTTCGAATCCCGGCGCTTCAACCGAGAAAGATTCATCTTCCCAACTTGGATTTGATGTACCAGAAGCAGCTGCAGTTCTACCAACTTCTTCACCGTTAAAATAACAAATTACAAATGGATTTGATTCACTACCAACCCAATTCCGATTTCTGCCCAATTCTCGCGCCGACAAAATAATAACCTCGCACATATTGATGTCTTTCTTCGCATTTTGGGTCACATTCTCGTCGCCTTCACCGGGACCATCTGCAGCTTCGGACGCGATATGATTCGTATCCAGTTCTTGCAATATCTGCGCTTGAGTCATTTGATATGCAAATAATTTCGTGCCGTTGATGCTGATCTTGCCTCCGACATGTTTCTGTTGCCCAGAACTCAAAGTTGGGTGCTCTCCCAGCTCGAACCACACTTTGTCGCCTTTACTCTTGCCAGAGAAAATATCTAATATTTGCTTTGCAGTGATTTCATAGCGTCCCAAGAATTTTCCTCTGCCAACAAAATCTTGATTCCACACTTCCAGCACCAAAATATCTTTATTCAACTGCTCTTCTTCTACGGAGCTGAAATTTAAATTAACGGCAAGATTTTTCCAGGAACAATTTCCACCAACAGCTCCTTCGTCACTTTTCAAGCCAGGCGTTTTGCATAACTCCAAGTCGTTCCACTTGACCAGCACGAAGGTCTCTCCTTTGTTGTTATCCAAACGCTTCAAGTTCGACAAGTCTATAGACGAGAGTGTTATGGCGACGGGTTGATTCAGATTAAAGACTTTGGAAATCATCTGTACACTTGCCACATGGTAGTCCTTGACGTTGAGGCTGTCAAAATAATGCTCTTGAATGTATAACGGAGAGTTGACCATGTACCGCAAAGTGATATTTCTCTTGCAGATGTCGGTGCTAACACCATTGTTCACACCATTCAAGACGAGAGAGAGAGATATTGAGTCAATTTCCGTTCCTTTGTTCACTCTAAAGCTCAGCACCGTTTTGTCCATCTCACCTTTGACCTTGCTCTTATAGACGCTTTTCCCCTGCCAAAATGCAGACATGGTAATGCCAGAAACCAATTTGGAGACGATTTCACCTTTAATAAATTGGAACACAATTAGGTAGTCGTCTTTCGTCACTGGTAATGCCTTCCCCCTAGACATGCGCAGCTTGTCGTCCTCTTTCGGCTCCAATATCACGTCTGCAACTCGCATAGCATAAGGTAAATTGGTGAGCAAAACCTTTTTCAACAGTTTGAATCCGTCTTTGCTGTTTACGGCTGTTCTGACAGCAAGCTTGATCTCATTGATGCTATCTTCAATGAAATATTGCCTCAACACCGGTGCTATACTGGAGGTTATGCGGCCAACATAATTCACGACGTCATCAACGCGATCACTGTCGGCTGCGGGATCGTCACACGAATCTGCTGCTAGTATTCCTATGGCGCTGTCAATATGAACCACTAATGGTATCACAATGAAAGGAAATTCAAACATTTCTCTTCTACCGAAGTGGTGCAGTGAATCCGCGAGCACCGAGGATTGAGTTACACCCAATCTACTCAAGGTATCAGTAGCTTTAAACGAAATTCCTTTCTTCGAGTCTCTTTTGAGAGCTTTTCCGAGCATACTTGACTTCTTGCTCGCGTATATGTAGCGGATCTCTTTGTTGTGCATCTCCAGCTTTCCTATGTACACATTAGCACTCAGAAACACAGCACTGAACTGATCCATGATCAAATTGTAAAATTCTTCTCGCGAATATTTGCGGTATTCCGAGCATATTCTTTCGACGTTAGTCAGGACGGTTTGCTTGACTTCTCCTTGCTCCTCACTACTATCAAGTGATTGCAATGCTGAAAGCACAATTTTCTGTATTGTATCTAAGAACTCAAGATCGGGATCGGATATGGGGATCTTGGTCCTGATCACCATAATATAGATCTTCCCCTCCACGATGTGAGACCGCAATTTCATGAGCATCCAAATATTTTTTTCATTTTTTACTTGGATTGGTTTCTGTGACATTTTATGCGGATCATACGCATGAATCGAGTGCTCTATCTCCACTAGATGGCGTCCAATGGCTTGTACAACACGAAAGCCCTTCGACACCTCCAACATCTCGTACACAAGTCTGCCAGCTACAATTCCTTCGCAAAAATATAAATTCTCTTTTATACACGTAACAGCTCCTTCGAAAATGTCTTCAACAGTAGAGTTCTTGTTTGTGGCTATAAGAGACAACTTCTTCAAGCTCGACTTCTTCCGTTGCACATCAATCGTCGACCCAATAATCCTTCCAACCGATTCTAAAAATTTAAGCAAACCGGGTTCTGGTTGATCATCGTATGGTGCACGAGGTATTTTATTCAATGTTTCCAGGCACAAGACACCGATACCTTTATTCCGATTCCGCAGCGGAATGCAGACATATGGGAGCTCGATAGCCCCAAAGCGCTTCATTTGAAATGCTAAATGCGACGGTATGATGCGACTTATATCCACGCCACTTTCTTTGCTGTTGCTTTCATCGTCAGATCCTTCGTTCAAGTAGACGATGTTATACTTCTCATGGCCACATACTTTGGTGATCTTCGCAGGGAACAACTTCTTGCCATAGTATACCTGACAGAGTGTTTCTTCCTTGAGCTTGCTTATCTTATCCATGTCCTCATCCTTGATAATTGCGGTGGCGACTCTCGCGATGATTTCATTGGACATTCCTTCCCCGGGACTCAGTGCTTTGCCAACCATTTGTGACGTCTCATTACATGCCACAAACTGGATATTCAACGACATTTTCTCTATAACTCCAATATATACATTTGCTCCGGGGAGGATGTGAACAATACTACTGATCACATTATGGCACATTTCATCCACACTCAGAAGGCGCCACTCTCCTACCTTGGTCTCGATGGTTCGCTGCAACTCCTTCCGCACAATATTGCGCGTGTGCTTCTCCCACGAATAATTAATTGCCTGCAAAAAGGTATTAATTAGGGAGCAGTATAAGCTTAACTCCAAAGCTGCGACCGCACTGATGGGATGCTTTGACCTAACCATGTACACATAAAATCTGATGTAATCATGAGACCCCTTCCAGTGATAGTTAGCAGGCAGCGGGATGGAGAACAAGACCCATTCTTGCGACAGCCCTTCGTCAATAACCAAGGGGTTGAATGAACCGTCATTATTATTCTTTAATTTGAGTTCATTATACTTGCTTATGACGCTATTAATACTTTGAGTTCGCTTTTTATCAGCTGCTTTAATCGCATACTGCTTTTGCGTGAGGACAACATGCTCATTGCTGCTATTGTTATATCCGATGAAACCGCATTCTCTGATCCCGCGGATGGTGGTTAGTATCGTGTCAAACGAACGATCCGCTATTTCTACATCACTTAAATTACTGTAATGTAATCTTTTCCCCAAAAAATTCATGGCGTCTCGAGCCCGTTGGGCCTCCAACATTTCTCCGATATCCTCGCCAAGTTTAAGCAGTGTTTCAGTTAGAATAGGATTCAATTCGGTGCAACAACCAAGTGATTGTGGTGTTTGGGCGTACAGTTTTAAAAATTCAGTTGCAGTTAATCCATCTTCAACTAATCCGTCTTCCCAAGTGATTGTATAGCGAGCCCCGCCATAATATGGGATCCCATTCTTCTCAGTTGCAATACCTGTAACTTTGCCACACACGATTTGATACTGCGCTTTATTAAAATCAGTTCTACTTACTTGAGCTAACCCACCAGATCTTCCACTGGGTAATCTCCACAGCCGCACAGTCTCCGTAAATTTGTAATCTTTAGCATCTATCATGGACTTTATAGCTTGCACTGGCCTCTCAAAACTAGTGTTGTCTGTGATGCCATCAGAAAATAAACCATGAATTTCCAATACACCCACACCACCACCTTTGCCTAACAAAGGAACATAGACTACAGTTTCACCGCTGGTAAAACCAAGACCTTTTTGTTTTGCCGTTTTTGTTGTGGTTTGTAAGACAATATCTTTCTGATCAATACACTCAAAACATGTCGATTTCCCACGATATTCAACGCGAACGTAATCACTGTCACTCAGAAATTCTATAGCACTCCCTTCGGAATCAGTATAGATACCAACATTGACATCGCAGCCATACAATGCGGCAATCATTTCCTGTTTTATAACCTTGGCCAATCCTTTGACGTTTGCTTTTCGTTTAGATGCCTTTTCCATTTCAGGTATAATATTTGTAAATCTATAAGTTGTCATAACCTCTCTTTCAGTTCCCATAGAATACAATCCAGTGTTATTGGGATCAGCAATGAGGGCCAATGTTTTCTGGGCCTTTTCTATTCTTTTTCTCTTCTCTTCCATGATGCGTTTCTCTTCCTCCGTATACACGATTCTTTTTTTACCTGTTTTACCATGTAATGCATCCACAATCTCTAATGTCGATACAGACACTACTCGCCTAGTTGGAGAAGATATTGCCTGACCTGGCTTTGGCGGGACAAATGCTGTCGTAGAGGTGGAGTGAAACGCAGAGCGCTCATCCAAGGCTATTTTACGTGCGATAGCAAGTAATTTATGATCTCTCTTTTGTACACGACCATTCCCCTCGCCATCACTCATCGTTTCAAACTAACACAGACTCACCTGTAGAGAATAGTACATATAACTCTGTAACGTGGATGAATTGAACCACTTGACAATTTGGGTGATAAAGTTTGTATTTTGGTTGATAATTTTTTCAATTTTTCAAGATTTGGGTACCGGCTTGAGTCGCCGAAAGAAGATGCACAGAAGATCAACCAGAAGATAATTATTTACAAGGCTATTTCTTCGGTAACACTGAATTTAAATTTGCAAAAGGATCATAAGGGGCCGGTCTAGTATAGGCACTAGGTGTTTTGGCTGTATTCGAAGGCATGAATGCGTTCGGCATATTATTTGGAATAGGTTTTTGCGTGGGCATGGTTAAAAATGGATTCACTGGCGGATTTGACATACTATTTCCTCCTCCCATATTCTGTGGCGGCATATTGCCAACAGCTCTTATTCCTGTTCCCATAATAGGCGCTCGAAGATCCATAGGTGAAGGTAGAGATGAAATCATCATACTGTTATTAATTCTTTTATTGCTGTTAGGATCTGTTGATGTAAAATTGTTAATCGGCGTGACTAATCTCGATGGACTTAAGGTCGAGGTTGTATTGCCATTGGAGTTAGTAACTTGAGTTGGTGCATCGAATAAATTAATAATATCATTAGGATTCTTCAATTTACCGCTACCACCACTACTTCTGGGATTTTGAGCGGCCACTTTATCGATTGTGTCGAAAATACTTTCTTGCGAATAAGCAACAGGTTCTGATAGAAAGTCGACTTCCAGCAACGTTGGTGAAGCTGCTTTCTTAGTTGCTTTCTTGGCGCTACTTGAATTACCGGAAGTTGAACTAAAAACATCTTGCGAAGGAAAAATATTTGTTTGCGCACCACTAGTCCTTTGAGTGACATCACTACTTGAAAAAAATGGGTCTACAGCAGTGTTATTGTTGGTTGCGAAAACATCACTCTGGTTTGTGCTGCTCCATGGGTCATGGGAAACTGAGGATGTACCGAAAAATGATGAGATATCATTAGTCATGCCTCCATCATTGTCATCAGCAAACTCACTGAACCGCCCCTCGCTTTGTTCGTCCAAGTTGTTGTATGATGACTTCTCTTCAGCACCCTTTGTTTGTGGATTGGCAAAGAACTCATCAAAAGTATCAGTAACAGTTGTGCCAGACGAAAAGTCATCAAATACTGATGCGAAACTATTAGCGGACTCATTTCCTTGAGGACCTCCGAATAACTCATCGAACGTGTCATTTCCATTACTGCTAGATTGATTTGAAGCAGCAAATAGATCATCAAGATTATTAGCGTTACTGTTATTACTGCTTACGTTACTGATGTTGATGGACTGAAACGAGGTGCCAAACGGATCACTTTGGTCGCTAAATAACACATCATTAGTATTATTTACTTGGTCCACGCCTACCTTTGCCACCCCTCTTTTCGCAGCCAAACGCTTGGCAGCTACTGAGTCTGAGGTCAAAGTCGAATGAACGTTCTTTGGGATGATTGATTGCTGTTGAGATACCTTTTTAGCATTCTTCTTTTGTTCTCGAATTTTATCCATAGCTATACGATCCGCTTTACATTTCTTAGCCTCTGCTGTCAGCTCATATGGTGGTAACGGCTTACCATAAGATAAACAGTTTACAGCATCAAGGAGTTGAGTGCATGTAGGGCGAGCCTCAGGATCCATATCCAACATGCGTCTTATTAATACTTTCAAATCTTCTG
>JACCDO012258393.1_pt1 | contig 36809 bp, 40 predicted proteins | sample 7446101 | NCBI WGS metagenome assembly JACCDO01 (sample SAMN15323440, study PRJNA562643) | freshwater metagenome | isolation source: river surface water | place: USA:Blue River Watershed | collected 2017-08-16 | reverse complement strand
TCACAGACAAGCTCGGACCCATTCACAACGGTCGCCGCGGCTCGGTGGCTGCAGTTCGCTATGGAGATGTCATCTTCAATGACACTGACGGAAAGAAGCCAGAACTTAAGGGCGTCCACTACTCGCCGTACAAGCTAGAGAAGCGCGTAAAGAAGGTAAGCTAATGCGAGCCTCTTTTGAGCTGAAAATGGTTGCCTCGACACTAGCCGAGGCTAGAGCTAGGGCAGCCACAGAACTTGCTAAATTTCTAGATATCCCTGAAGAAGAGGTATCAGAGAAGGTGTCCATAGAGTTAAAGGTTTCTTACCCTAAAGCTGACACTGTTCAAGAGATAGAGACCTCTGTAGATTCTGGCATTTTTCAGGTGACAGTATTTGGCACGCTAAAACAGAGTATTGCAAAACCTTTTGGGATGTAGTTGACAAAATCTGTAAGTTCTGCTAGCTTTTAGTTATGCAAACATTTGTCCCGCTGCTAGGCTCAGCAGATACAGCCAAAGTACTAGACCGCGCTCGTCTCAATAAGCAAGCCCTAGAGGGCTGGCAGATTCTTATGAATCTCGTACAACTAGACCCACAGGGTAATCACCGTGTATCTAAGGGTTGGTCTAATCACCCAGCCGTCAAGATGTGGCGCGGTCACGAAGGTGCTCTAGTGTCATATATCTTAAAGATGACTCTTGAATGGGAAAAGCGCGGCTATAAAACTACTATTGGAGAAAAGACTCTCGCTACTTACATACAGGCCGTGCGCTTGGGTAGAATAACTAGAGAAAACCACGCTCTTCCAGCCTGGATGAAAGATAAAAAGCTATTTGATCAAATAGCATCAAGCCACAGGATGGCTCTACTTAACAAGGACTACGAGTGGTACTCTCAGTTTTCTTGGCCCGAAGATTCTGGTACGCGTCCAGAAACATACGATTATGTGTGGCCAGTAAACTAATTTTGTAATTTACGGTAAATTTTACTATGCAATAGTCTATTTTTAGACTATGAGGCGTAAAAAAGCTGTATCTCAGCCTGTTTGGTTTATATGGGAAGGCGAGGAATTCCCTCGCCAAATACATTCCGATTCTATTGTTTTCTATCTAAATGAGCATGTGTATCTAGATAGTGATGATATTGCTAAAAAATCACTTGCTACCACCCTACTTCAAGAGGGCATATCTGAGTCAATAGGTCACTCATACCGTCTCATTGATAGTTCGATTATTACCAGGGCTGGATATTGCTATGAAGGAGGGGATGATAGATTTCCTCTCTACTGCGAGGATGACAGTCCGTTCCTCGACTATGATGCAACTTTTGTCGAGGTAGCATATGTGGACTAACGGACCTGATTGGCACGAAGATGCTGAATGTGCTAAAGCAGAAAATTTAGATAAAATTGACAACTTTTTTGCAAATAAGCCAGCCCAGCAATGGGAAGCTAAGAAGCTATGCAATAAGTGCCCAGTGAAGCGCGACTGCGTTAAATGGGCCTTAGATAATAAACAAATATGGGGGATCTGGGGTGGGCTTGACTCTGGTCAAATTAGAAACACTTTGTCTGTAAACTGGGATGGCCAAGAGATGCGATATAAGCGGTTTCCGCTATGCCCTAGCTGTAGATCCAAGACCGACAAACTAGAGACGGCAACTGTTGACAGACCAGATGGTGGCAGATGGGCAACTATGCGAGTAGTTAGATGCACCAACTGCAACTTTATCTGGCAGAGCAGAACTAGTGCGAACGCTGTGGACGCTTTCCACGCTCAGCGGGAGCGGAACTCTTAAATGTTGCCAGGGCTTTTTGAAGTCTGTAATAACTCGCCAATACATCAGATACTTCTGACGCACGGTGAAGTTGATAAGATTCCCTCTACCAGAATATCTTCACTTAAGTCCAAACTTCTCGGTCCACACACCCTTTGGTTCGATGAGCAGATTGTTGAATTTCTTCGCTCTAACTTTACCCCTGAGGTTTTAGAGGCTTATCAGAAAGTAAAGCCCTTAGCATTTAAAGCTGATTTAGCTAGGTACTGCATACTCTATGTATATGGAGGTTGGTATTTTGATCTTTTTGTTGAAGTAAAAAATGCAGAAATTTTAGACAGCTTCAATGCAGAAACAAATTTTATATTTTTTAGAGAAGTACCAGTTCCTCCGTTTGGTTCAATATACGCTGCAGTTAACACTCTTTTTTGGGTAAAAGATCCTGGCAATCCTATTCTAAAAAATGTAATAAATGAATGCGTTAAAAATATCCAGGCTGAATCCTATAATAACCACCCGTTTGACATAACTGGTCCAATGGTGTTTGGCAGAGAAATAACCAAATATCAACTACTAAATGATGACTACAGATTCCTCATGGGTGAGTGTCAGTTGATTGATTCTAAACCTAGTCATATGTTCACTGACGTGACAATGAGTGACTCAGTTATCTTTTCTCAGCGTAGAGCTTCAACTGAAGATATTTCTAGCGAAGTCCCTACTGGTTACGAGATGCACCCAAACAACTATTATCAGATGTGGTTTGACCGAACAGTCTACTGAGCCTCCAGATAGAACTTCATATTATCGATAAGTCGTTGATTGTTAGGTTCTAACTCCAGTGCTTTCTCCCCGTACGCTCTTGCTGACACAAAATCTCCGTCGTAGTAGCTAGATATTGCAGCTAGATCCCACGGCAAGTAGCCCCAGGCGAAATCTTCACACAGATAATCTAACGGTTTTTCTTTTATTTCTAGTGCCTTTTTTGCAAAATGTAGGCATGACGCCCAGGACTCGTTCTCATACATGTGCTGGGCAAGCTCGACTAGGGCTTCTCGTCTCCACGGTGCTTCCATGTGAGCTGACATTAGCCAATGCTCTTTATTATCTTTTTCAATTTTTGCGAGATACCTCATGGATGCTGCACGTTCTGGTGCCCATACGGCTGTAGGAAGCCCTAGATGGCGTTTAAACTCTCTCGCAGCATCTTCATACTGCCTATAGAAGAAGAGCTCTCTTGCGTAGTAAAAAGCATTTCTATCGTCGTTTGGATCTTCTTCTGTAGATAACTTTAAAAGCGGCAGGTATTGTCCCCTAGATTTAGTGTTATCTGGGTGGTGATGAAGCTCCAGCTTTGTCCAAACCTGCTTCTCCTGAGTCCCAGCGTAGGGCACAATAACCTCGTGGACTGGGTGCTTCCACCTATAACCGTGCCTAGCATGAATTTTGTCCCCACCAAAAGTTGTAGCAGGGATAGTCTCCTCGGCGTCTTTCCAGTTCCAGGTGTAGTTGTAGCGAATTCTAGTTGCACCCTGTTTAACGGCGTTTTCAATCTCTTGTCGCCAACCTGGCATAAGGATCTCGTCCATATCTAGCTGAACACACATGTCAATATCAGCTGGAAGAGCTGCTAGTGACGCATTTCTTGCATCGTCAAAACGCCAAGGTTTAACAGAAATGTCTATTACATTTATTCCGAGCTTAATTGCAGTTTCACGGGTACCATCTGTACTGCCTGTATCTGCAATTAAGAGATAATCAGCGTCTTTTGCGCTTTCATACCATCTCTTAACAAATTGCTCCTCATTTAGGGCAATCGTATACACGGCGATCTTTGTCATTTACTTAACAGCTAATACGCTTATGTGCTCTCTTGGCTCGTAGCTTCCGCCAATAACCATTGTAAGTAGGCCTGGTTTTGATTCCATACCTGCACGGTCGCGGAACCACTCGGATCCTGGATCAGTTGTCGGAGCCTGTAGCCACAGCCTGTCGCCGATGTCCATAGTGCGGAAGTTGTGGAAGTGTCCAGAAATCCAAACGTCTGCGCCACCAAGTGCAGTTTGTCCAGCAGCCTGCTGAGACAGATACTTGAGAACATTATTCTGATTTGCCTGGTGGCCATGGAATAGGCCGAGCATTGTTCCTTCAATATCTACAGTTAAGGTCTGGTGGCCAGAGTTTGGATATCTAAACTCAACATGAGATAGCTCTGGATTCTCAGCGCAGATGTCCTGCACTGCTGAAGCAATCTCCACGTTCCAACCATCTGCTGGGTCAGCGGCAACCTGACGAGTTACCTCGTCGTGGTTTCCATTAATTACTGGAACAATGAGTCTGTCTACTAAAGGAGCTAAAGCTTTAATTTGAGCTAGTAAGAGTCTTCTAGCGACTCGGGTCTGCTCAGTTAATCCTAAGTCAGACGCGGCTAGTCCTTGGAGTTTTCCGTTTTGGCTGACATTGCCTTCGACGTGGTCACCGAGTAGCGCAAGACATATAGTGCCAGGAGAAATGCCAGCTTTTTTATAAGCTTCAAATTTTTGTACCGCCTTCTCGGTTAATCCTAGGATTCTCTCTACCGACTGGTCGGTGCCTCTACCGTTTGCTTTTTTACCAATCTGTTGGTCAGCTGCTGCAATTGTAAATGCGCCTTCTCCAGTTGATTTCTTTATGTTTTTTGCTGGACGCCATTTTCTTATCTGATCTGATAATTTTTCTACATCCAATAAATCGGTGACAGAGCTGGTAGTTGGCACTAAATTAACTCTGACTGATTCTAGCCAATCTCCGTCAAACTTTTGCCATTTTCCCCGTCGCATCGAAGTAACACACCACTCGTCTGGACTTAGTCCGAACTCAGCTAAGACTGTAGTGGCGTCTATTACTTCACCAGCTTCTCTAGGTGATCCAACAACGAATCCGCCCTTTTGGGTGTCTAAATCCATCCTCGGACGCCAGTCCTCTGGTGTCTTAGTTACTCGAACATCTGAACCACTTTGTCCAGGCATGCGAAGTTTTTCTAGTTTTTCAGAAAGGCTCACAGTTCTCCCTACTTTAGCCTATAACACGAGCAATCGCCGCGTCTATGTCTATCTACGGCACTCGCACTTATATCATACCCCTCTTCGCGAAGCGCTTGTGATAGTCTCACGTTCGGCACATGAGCCTCGTCAAATGGGCGTGAATTAATGATTTTTATGAGAGCATCTACATCACTCTTGGAGAGCTTTTCATCCAAGGTAATTTTCATCAGCTTACATAGAAACGTGTTTTGGTAGTTTTGATTAGCTACCTTTAAACGTTCAGCTAGAGCCATAGTATTCTCCTTAAACTAAGGGTTGAAACTATGCTACTACAGATGTGGGAGATTATCCAGCTTTTTTCAGAATAATTACTTCGTGTTTTTTCTCACAGTCTCTGGCGAGAGAAGGGACAACATGATGTTTTGCGCACACTGCACACGAGTATTCTTTTGAATTAGCCACTATTAAGTTACCTCGGTTGTTCTAGGGAGCTTCCCTTGGTAACTATTTTCCCACTAATTTAAAGGTTCTTTAATTTTAGGTTTTGGTTATTCAGTTGCCTCTGTTGGAGGCGTCTGCTGCACTTCACTGGTGGAGGCTAGCTTCTCTAAGATAGACTTTCGCTCTTGATTAATCTCTACTAGATTTACAAATTGACCAGAGAACGTGTAGTCTCCAGAGTGTGTAATCCTCACCCACGGGGCCGCCCAGACTTCGCCGCCTTGCTTTTGCCACATCCTACATAGAGCGTAATCTTCTGACAATAGAATGTCATTCTCGTCGACAAACGTTGTGAAATACTCGGTGACCATCTCTCCAAAGTCAATGCCAGTATTTCCTACGTTATTGTTCTTGTACTTCACGCAATGAGGCTCTAGGGTCTCGAAAACTTTTCTAGTAAGAAACAGCATCCCAGTTCCAATATCTTTCACCTTAAAAGGTTCGTCAGATTTAAATGGTTGCTCTTCATCTAAAAAATTAACTGCAAAGTGGCCAGAGTACGCCTCTAGATTAGGCTTATTTAGTTGAGCAGCCAATCTCACATTGTCCCAGTTTATGCCCTTCATTGGATATATGGCACCAATAAAATCTTTACCTGATTCCACCATTTTTACGACATCATCGGCATTCCACCCGTGATCTGCATCGATAAATAGTAGAGCGTCAAACTCACTCTTCATAAATTTGTGGGTTAGAGTGTTTCTGGCTCTTGTTATTAAACTTTCATTGCCTACAGTAGTAGTGGTGACAGAGTGACCCGCCTGAGCAAGTTTTACAATTAAATTTTGCAGCGAAATTGTGTAATTATTTTTTGCAATTCCACCGTACATGGGCGTAGCAATGTAAAGTTTCAAGTTTCTCCCTAAATATTCGGTGCTGCGTACTTGGCGTGACCACTAAAGTCTACCACAGGAGCTTGAGGAACCTCTCGAGGCATCATAATGTATCCTCGCATTATTGCCCTAGTTCCAGTTCCTTCGATAACTAGACCTCTATCAGCTAGCTTTCTAGTAAAGCCAATTTGTGACAAAGGCCTCTCACCGCGAGAGTCGCTCCATAGCTTGTATAGCTTATATAGGTCGCTCAAATTTAGGCTTCCACCTTCTGACTCTCTAGCCTCTTCCTCTAGGAATGCTCCAATTCGATCTTCATTCTTCTTGTAAGCATCATGAGCTTCTTTTACTACTGCACACCAACCTAGTGGATCTAGTTGGCTAGATGATAGATACTTAACTGCACCATCAATAGCCCAGCTCAGTACAGCTGGAAGAGCACCCTCTGGATCAGCGAGGTATGGCTTAAGAGTTGTGTCTGGTTTCTCTGGCTTATTGGTAAGCGGGATTGGACGCATACGACGCCACATAGCATCATCAGTAATAATTGGTCTGTGGTTGGTAGAGATCCAAAGCTTGCCTTGAGATGTGAACTGGATAGGTCGCTCACCAGGTGAACGTCCCTGAATGGTTCCAGAACCAGTCAGCTTCTTGACCTGGTTCTCCTTGATTCGCTCAGACTCTGGCAGCTCGTCAACCCAGATCATACGACGACCGCGTAGCTCTGCCATGTGGTATTCATCTGTAGAGCTGATTCGATCACCGAGAGCAAGAATATTAGAGTCCAGTGCCCATGCGTACTCTGACTTACCTAAAGCTTCAAACACTGTTTCAATAAATGTGTTTTTACCAGATCCAGGTGGACCATAAATCATAAACATAATATCCTGGCTGTTTAGACCAGTCAAGGTATATCCAACTGCTCGCTGTAGCCACTCCTGCAGCTCAACGTCCCCCTTGGTGGCTTCATTTAAGAATGCCTCCCAACGAATGTTTCTTAGACCAGGAGTGTATGCAATAGGTGATCGTTTTGTTAGGTGAAGATCTGGCCTACCAGCTTTTAATTCTCCAGTCCTAAGATCGACAACACCATTTTTTACACCAAGTAAGTACGGGTTGTTGTCCCACTCTTCAACTGCAACCTGGATTCGTTCATCTGATGAAGCCTGGGCAATCATATTTTCGATAGCAGAGTTAGATTTTGCCTTGTTAGCGTGCTTTACAAGCTCTGCTGCCCTAGGGTCATCTGCAGCATAAAGTGCAACCTCACTGGCCACCACGGTGGATACCATTTTAGTCACTTCTTTGATTGACTTCATCTGCATATCTGGCTTCCAATAGTTGCCATCCCAGACAAACCAACCTACGTTGGGAGTGTAACGAATTCCAGCACCAAATGAGTCAACAAGTCTTCGACCATTACCTACATCTGTTAGGCTTCGATATCCAGGGCGTCCACCAGCTTCTTCAGAAAGCGAGTCAACATCCTTAGGAAGGTTTAGGTTGCCACCTAAAGCAACTTCTTTCAGTCCCTTGCCTTGAGCTGCAAAAGATGTCATTTGCTCACCAACTGCATTGGCTATAGGTGTACTAACGCTATCTTCGTCATCAGTTGTAACTATTAAGCTAGTGCTGTAGTCGAAAGCCGTCTTAGAGGTAGTTGGCTCTGAGAATGCCTTAGTGACATCTCCTGCCCAAGACATACCCTGTGTTTTAACCCAGTCGCTTAAGTCATTCCAAAATAGATCATACTTTGGGTTATTAGCCACCCAATCGAGGGCGCGACGAGTGTGCATCAGTACACCATTTTGACCCTCTACGTGCATCGGCGGGTTTACCATCTCTGCATTGAATCGAAGCATTGTTGATTCAACTGCGTGACGTCCAGCTTCATCCGTGCCAAACTTATTTGCAAGTCCGCAGGCTAATTTGTATAGTCCAATTGCACGTTCGCCCTCTTGCAGCCCTTCAGCCAGCATGGCGTCAATATCTAGCTTCTCTCCCTTAACTGTTAGGTCATAGAGAAAATCCCAGCTTCCAGTTTGATATGAAGTGCTAGTTCCATTGCTTCGTAAACTTTTTGCTCTAATCACAGCTAGAAGCTCTTCGGGAGCTTCTGCAACTTCTATCTCCCATGGGGCGTGACCTGGCTTCCATTCGTAGCACACACCAGAAGCATGACGAGATGGTGCAATGAGCACGTACCCGTTGTGCTTGATGTCAATTCCAGGTAGGCCTTCTTTATTGAAGTTACCTATAAATTTTTCATTGGGCGAACAACGATAGATAAGGTGTCTACCTCTAGTTCCTCGCTCTCCCCAGACCCCTGTCACTGCTTCTACGGTAGGTGGAAGCTCCCCTAGAGCACGCTCCATAAGCTTTTCAAATGATTTATCTCCGTCATGTCTAGGATCGATATCGATCACGAAAAAACCAGACGGGGCAGCATACATACCAATGTTGAACTCTGGGTTCTCTGACCACCACTGCTCGATCTTAGATATGTCAGTTGTGGCATCTTTTTGACCACTTGCAGATGCTGGGTGCTTGCCGCGCTCTTTAGCGTCCATGTGGGATTTACCGCAGGTGCACTTCCCGCTCTGAATTCCGTGCACTGGAAGCACGTGCCACCCGTGCTGGGCATACCATTTAGCAGCATTTAGTAGACGACCGTTGGCAGCGTCCCAAGCGTTAATTTCCACGGTGGGCCGCCTTGCTGATCGAGTCACTAAAAATGAACATTTTTCTCTCCAATAGAAAATTTTATTTCAGCATACACCTTTCGGATGCGTTTGCAAATCAAAAACGCGAAAAGATGTTAAAAGATTGGAGTTGTGACCAACTTAACGGCTAAACCTCTCCCAATCAAGGGAACCCTAATAGGGTAAAATGGATCAAGGCAAATCTAATTGCGAGACCCTGTAGGAATCATTATACATGACCAATGAACTAATTATGGCCGTAGCTGCCACAATCACGGCCTTGGGCGTTCTTATCGGTGCGGTCATTGCCGTATACAGAATTGCTAAAAGAATTGACAGTGCTTTGGGCGTTGACGAGCACGGTAGAACCCTATCTGACAGAATGGATAGAGTAGAGCACCAGCTTTGGGAGAATGGCGGAAGTTCTCTAGCTGATCGGGTAAATAACATTGAAAAGCACGTTGTGAAAGTTTCTACCGAAATCGAATTTATTAAAGATTTAACTTTAGGGCTACACAATGCAACTACATCGGTAGCCACGCAGCAAGTGTACTTTCCGCCAGTTAGCGAAGACTTAATAGAACCAGTCAAAAAACCTATTAGGCGTAAAAAGAATACTAACTAAGCCCCTGGGACTGTCGGAGGCTGCACAAACGGAGGCCTAGGGACAGTTGGTAGGTCTGGGGATGGTCCAGCTAAATCAGCAGACTTATTTGAAAAGCTAATTAACCATTGAGTAGCCCAGGTTTCAGCTTCAGATGCCGACCCCCATGCTGTGCCGTCTGGCCAGGTTGGCTGGTATAAGATTTCCACATCGTTGCTGTCGAAGATGCTAATTGCGTTTGTATCTTGATTTATTTCATATCTCATGGTTGGTCCTAGCTAATTGTAATGGATCCTACGCTGCTAGCAGTGTATGATCTTTCTGGTCTAGATGTTACTGCAGAGAACTGAGAAACTCCATCAGTTCCTATTATTTGGACATATCCTCCATTAGCTCTACCTAGAGGCGAGAACTCCCAGTCTATTCCATCATATGACACTGCAGCTATGTTGTAAGTCTCGCCTAAGTACGAGGCATAACCAACTACAACATACACGTTGCCAAAATAAGCTCCTCTAGCCCAGACTGGATCAGATACTCCTACAAATCTAGTCTTAGTTGGTGCCTCTGTCCAGTTAATTCCATCCGATGAGTACAGTGATACTAGACTTGTTCGGCTAAATATTACGTATGGCTTGGTTCCGACGCCGCCGAACACCTGAGTCCAAGTTGCAGAAACTGGGATGCTCATCGATGACCATGTTGCACCATTTGTGGAATAGTACCCAGTGGCTGAGTTATCTACAAATAAGTAGAATAATCCATCTACTGAATTTATTGGGGCACTAGGTGCGGCTGGTAGCGTCACCGATGTCCAAGAGGACAAGTTAGATGAGATTGCCGCAGTGGTAGAGCCAACTGCAGATACAAGGTATACACCTAAATCAGGGCTATATGTAATTTCTGACCAAGCCTGGCTAGACGGTAAGGTCGCTGTTGCCCAGGTCGGGGAAGAAGAAGAGTTATATGTCACAATGTTTGTGTTTTTACCAACAAACGCATACTTCTTCGTAGTTGGATTATATGATCCAGCCACCCAAACTTGGGAGCTTGGCATAGTCTGCCTACTCCAGTTAATTCCATCATTAGAGATAAAAGTGTAGCTAGATGAAGAACTAGATGCCCCTAGAAATACTCCATTAGAGTAGGTTGCTGTTCCTCCAGAATAGGTAGACGGTACGTGGAAGGTAGACCATGTTACGCCTGAGTCTGAGCTTTCTAGTATTAAGCTGCCATACCCAGCAATAATTATCTTCCCTGATACTGCTGCATCTCCAGCCGAAGGTTTGAGTGTGTGCCAGAATCTTCCCACTCCAGGTAGAGTCACTCTAGTCCAAGCAATTCCATCTGCCGAGTATGCAGCTGCATCGGTTTCAGTGCTAGCTAAAACAAAGACTCCATCACCAAAAGATACTGCATTTGTGTAAGAATCTGGCCAAGATATAGTTGTTTCAGTCCAAGAGGTTCCATTTGTGGAATAAGCTATTTTTCCACTCTCGGCGGCCATGACATACTTTCCGTTACCATATGCAATAGTTCCGTAGCTATTTGAGAGTGTGTATCTTGTCCAGTTAATTCCATCCGACGAAGTGAAAAATGCACTGTCCCCATAAAGTGGAGCAATAAACTTAGTTCCATCCCAGATCATGCTGTTGGGGCCTGCATTTACTAATTGATTTGGCCACTGCCTTTTTGTCCATGTAACTCCGTCAGGAGACGTTAGATAGTAGGTGTAAGTGCCAAAATAACTGTAAGTTACGAATGTTGTTCCGTTGTGGATTAGTCCAGAAGAGTACCATGTCCCAAGATCCCATGGCAGAGTTCTCTGAGTCCAGCTTCCAGTTCCAGTGCTAGAGGTGTATGCGCTATTGCCGTAACCTATAGCCACATAGGTTCCACCTTTGTAGGCAAAGTGGTATAGCTCGTCTGCTGGCATGGTTATGGAGGTCCAAGTGACTCCACCATCATCCGAGTAGAAGGCATTCGGAGTGTCTGTTCCAACGTAAAGTCTAGTTCCAGCAGAAGATATTCCGTAAAATCTAAGCTGCCCTGGGGCTGTAGAAAGCGTTGTCCAAGACAGCAAATCAGCAGAATAGATCCACTGCGGAGACCACCACCCACCTGCAATGAACTTTCCAGCGCCAAAAGCATAACCTTTAGCGATAGTTGTCAGGCCGACCGACGATGGGGCAGTCCTAGATGTCCACGTAATTCCATCAGGAGAAGTTATGGAGACTGTGCCATCGTAGCTTACAAATGAATATAGCCCGTTGCCATAAGCTAAGTTATACCATGATTCGGTTGCTGGTAGGGTTCTTTGAGTCCAGTTAATGCCGTCTGTAGATGTGTGGTAGATGTTAGTTCCATCAATTGATGATCCGCCTACAGTAATAAATAGTCCATTTAAGTACTTGGCAGCACCATCAGATGCAATGTTTGGGACAGATACGTCAGTCCAGGTCAAGCCAGAGTCGTCCGAGTACTCTACTTTTCCACTAGATATAATAAATAATCTTGTCCCTACGCTAAGAATTTTATATCTATATTGACCAGCAGTAAGGGGGGTAGTCTTAGTCCAAGATTTTCCATCAGTTGATCTAAAAATCTGACCGCCACCAGCTACTGCAACAAAAGTATCATTGACATATGCAATTGATGCAATGTACTCGTTAGAGGTTCCAGGGTGGTCAATCTTAATCCACGACACTGAATCAGCTGAAAACGCAAATCCACTAGTGTATGTCGTTACTACAAACCCCTTACCTGGACCGTAGGCGATATCCGAAGGACTACCAGCTAGACCAGCTAGCGGGGCATAGGTCCAGGTGTACCCGTCCACAGACTTATATACACCATTAAATTGACCAGAGTTAACTCCAATAAATCCGTATGAGTCATAATACTCTAAAAATCTTAGCTGGGCATCGGCTGCTCCTGGGACAAACGCTCTTGATGCTTCAGCTGTCCAATTTGTGCCTGGGATTGTTATAAGAGCTCCAGATCCATTAACAGCGTCTGTTGATGCAACCTGAATGGACACATAACCATCAAAAGTAGATGTAGAAACAAACCCATCGATATCCGAAGTTAGGGTGATTCGATACCTAGAGTACTCTGTTACTGATGGGATTTCTACTAATGCATATAGCCCAGGCAGTCCGTCTGTGTAGCTGTAAAGTAGAACCTCTCCACTGCCCTCGAATGAAATTATGTAGTCGCCAGCGGTAAAAGGTCCGACAATGGTGTTACTTGCAGAGTCAATTTGATATAAATCTTCTTCTACACCTGTACCAGCTGGTCCAGTAGGTCCGATGTCGCCTTGTGGTCCAGTAGGTCCAGTAGCTCCCTGGATACCCTGAATACCTTGTATACCTTGATCACCTTGCGGACCTGTAGGTCCTGTAGGGCCAATATCTCCAGTAGCACCAGTAGCACCAGTTGCACCTGTAGGACCCATGTCTCCAGTGAGACCAGTCAGACCCTGTTCACCCTGAGGACCAGTTGGGCCAATGATTGACCCTAGATCATCATAAACTTCCGTACCAGTGTTCCAGAAAAACAAGTGCCCATTGACAATGTAAGCAACTCCAGCTTCACCAGATTGGATGCTTAGGTTAAATTCTTCTTCGGTAGCAAATGTACCTAGAATTTGAAATGAAGCACCAGTAAGCCCAGTAGGGCCAGTTGGACCAACTTCACCCTGAGGGCCAGTTGGACCAACTTCACCCTGAGGGCCAGTTGGGCCAGTATCGCCTTGGATGCCCTGAACTCCCTGAATACCTTGAAGGCCTTCTGGGCCAGTAGGGCCAGTAGCGCCTGTAGGTCCAGTATCCCCTGTAGCACCAGTAGGTCCAGGCTCTCCTTGAATTCCTTGCAGACCCTGAGCTCCGTCTGGACCAGTAGGTCCAGTTGCCCCGTCCGCGCCCGCTGGGCCAACTTCACCCTGAATACCTTGAAGACCTTGTTCACCCTGAGGTCCAGTAGGACCAGTTGGGCCCGTAGGTCCCTGTATGGTACCAATCAAAAGCCAGGAACTGGTGTGAACATCCCATACGCAGAGATCTCCGCCAATTAGGTATGCATCACCAGGATTACCTGTTGGGTGTGCAGCCTGTAAATCTTCTAGGGTAGGGTAGCTGCCTAATACTTCAATGCCCTGCCCAGTTGCGCCAGTAGGTCCAGTTGGGCCTACGTCACCTTGTACACCCTGGATTCCCTGAGGGCCAGTAGGTCCAGTTGGGCCTACGTCACCTTGTACACCCTGGATTCCCTGAAGTCCTTGCTCCCCTTGAGGACCAGTTGGCCCCATATCTCCTTGGGCACCTGTAGGTCCTGTTGCACCAGTCGGGCCAGTATCTCCTTGTGGGCCAGTGTCTCCTGTATATCCTTGAATACCCTGTGGACCTGTAGGGCCAACATCTCCCCTATCGCCCTTATCTCCAGTTGCGCCAGTAGCACCAGTTGGCCCAGTGTCGCCTTGAAATCCCTGTAACCCACGCTCGCCCTGTATGCCTTGAAGTCCCTGCGCACCTGTTGGACCCATCACTCCCTGAGGGCCCGTTGGTCCAGTATCACCTTGAAGACCAGTCGCGCCTGTTGGTCCAGTATCTCCCTGGGGGCCAGTCGCGCCTGTAGGACCTGGAACTGTACTAGCAGCTCCCGTTGGGCCAGTTGGGCCTGTGGGTCCAACCCCAGACTCTGTAACTACTGCAGACCAGACAGTACCATTCCACTCCCAGGCGTACTCGCCAGACATGAATTGCTGGCCAACTACTGGGTTATCTGGAAAATTCAATGGCATTAGGGCGTACCTCCGTCAACACTGCTTATATTCTCCCACAAGCCTAGTGATGCATTGTAGGATAAAATGTCTCCATCTTGTGGATCATTGATCGAAACATTGTGTAGTTCATCTAGTTCGAAACCGTTCTGAACCTTTACAAAAATTTCACCGTTATTGGCGTTTACTCTAGTTACGACTCCTAAATAGACCAAGTGAGCAGGGGCATATGGTTTACCTAAAAGTCCATAAATCAAGTTACCGTCAGTTCCCAGCCACACTGGGTCGCCTATAGTTGCGCTAGATGTGTTTAACCCTGACAGTAGTCCCTCGGTAACTACGAAGCCTAAATGGTTTACAGAAAAGTTTTCAGCTGCTAGTCCTATGGTTTTACTTGACGATGCCTCAGATGAATTAGATGCTTTAGATATCAACATGTTAGTGCCATCTGAAGAGCTGATATATACGGCTTGGCCTTTAGATATTACTTGCTCTGACCTGACTTGGTGCTTAACTACAGACGTCCAATCAGCGTAGTTATCTATCCATATAAAATCACCATCAATATTTGATTCTTTTGCAAGGATCTGACCAGATGTCCCCCCTGGTGGGACTCCCGCTCCATCCGCTCCATCTAGTCCAGGTTCACCCTGAGGACCTGTAGGTCCAGTGCCTCCAGTTAGACCTTGAACACCCTGCTCGCCCTGAGGACCTGTAGGGCCAATATCTCCCTGAGGACCTGTAGGGCCAACTTCGCCCTGGATGCCCTGAAGTCCCTGCTCGCCCTGTGGGCCAGTAGGACCGACTTCACCTTGAGGCCCTGTAGGGCCAATATCTCCCTGAGGACCAGTTGGTCCTATATCTCCAGTTATACCCCGATCACCCTGAGGACCTGTTGGACCTGTGTCACCAGTAGCACCAGTTAGACCTTGCTCGCCCTGGGGACCAGTTGGGCCAACTTCACCCTGAATACCTTGAAGACCTTGTTCACCCTGAGGTCCAGTAGGACCAATGTTACCCTGGGGACCAGTTGGACCTAAAGCTCCTGTAGGTCCCTGAGGGATTATAAACTCTATAACTTGAGATGGTGCTTCTCCAGTAATAGTTACTTGAGCATCTCCGCCTGGTGTTCCAGTGTAGACATTGCCTACTAATAATTCATTAGTTGCGCCTGTAGGGCCTGTAGCTCCTGTTGGCCCAGTTGCTCCTGTTAGACCAACTTCACCTTGCGGTCCAGTCGGTCCAGTCGGGCCAGTGTCACCCTGAGGCCCCACAATCTGGCCCACAGAGTTCCAATTGGTGCCATCCCAAACATACAAGTCGCCATTAGAACTTACAATATACGCATCATTTAGCTCATTGGCAGTTTCTGGTAGCTCCTCTGGGAAAGTAACAGTGCCAACAAGATTAATACTTACACCTTGTGGACCAGTCGCACCAGTTGGCCCAAGTGGTCCAGTTGGTCCAGTGGCACCGACTCGGTTGGCGTTTACTTCAATCCAGAATCCGTCATAGAAAATATAAAACTTTGCTTCTGAATCATTAAACCAAGCATCTCCAGGCTCTGGGTCAAGTGGTGGAGATGAGGAAATATAGAAGTTACCTTCAGCTCCAGTAGGTCCTGTAGCACCAGTAGGCCCAGTGGGGCCTTGTATACCCTGTAGTCCAGCTAACCCCTGTGGTCCAGTCGATCCAGTAGCACCTGTTGGGCCTGTTGCTCCAGTAGCGCCAGTTGGGCCTGTTATAGATAAACCAGGAATACCCTGTGGACCTGCTGTACCAGTTGCACCAGTCGCGCCTGTAGGTCCTGTGGCCCCTGTTGGACCAGTTATAGATAAACCAGCTGCACCAGTTGCACCAGTTGGACCTTGCAACCCTGTGGGTCCCTGAGCTCCTGTTGGACCAGTTGCACCTGTAGCACCGTCTTGTCCGTCAACTCCATCAATACCGTCGCGTCCAGCTGCACCAGTTGCACCAGTAGGGCCTGTTGCTCCAGTGGCACCAGTAGCACCAGTGGCACCAGCAGCACCAGTAGGGCCAGTAATAGAAGCACCAGGGACACCAGCAGCACCAGTTGCACCAGTCGGGCCTGTAGGACCAGATAATCCAGATGGACCTGTTGGACCAGTTATAGATAAACCAGCTGCACCAGTAGCACCAGTGGCACCAGTTGGACCCTGAGCACCAGTTGCACCAGTAGCACCTGTAGGTCCAGTTATAGATAGGCCAGGTAGACCTTGAGCACCAGTCGCTCCAACTGCACCAGTGGCACCTGTGGGTCCTGTTGGACCTATAGCACCGTCAACTCCATCAATACCGTCGCGTCCAGCTGCACCAGTTGCACCAGTAGGGCCTGTTGCTCCAGTAGCACCTGTAGGACCTGGAATTATGCTATCTGCACCAGTTGGGCCTGTTGCTCCAGTAGCACCTGTAGGTCCTGTCGCTCCAGTTGCACCTGAAGCACCTGTAGGGCCAGTCGGTCCTCCAGCTGGCCCCGCTGGGCCTGTCGGTCCTGCTGGGCCTTGAGGTCCTGGACCCTTAATGTCAACATATGCGAAGTTGTCAGAGAGTGCCACTATTTGGTTACCTCGGCTCTCACGATGAATTTACCTTGAATGATTCGAGTGGTTTCGCCTTCAGGTGACTCTACTTCGACATCATATACATAAGATTTGGGCTCGTATGCAGCCATATCTGCAGGCGGAATTAGAAGAGTCACTGTCCCTGCAGCTCCATTTACTGTTAGATAGCCGTTTTGTGTGGTATATTCGGCAATTACGATGGGCGCTGGATCCCTGTTTTCCGTGTCCCATTGTCTGACTTGCATACGAGCCGTGTACCCTGTAAGAGCAATAGGTCTTTTTGCGGAATTTTTAACGCCAAAAACCTGATGTACGGTAGATCCTTGATCCGTAATCAGGTCGTGCACATTGCCGCGGAGATAACCCATTGAGAGTCCTTACAGGGAAGCTAGACTAATCTCTATAATTTTACCGCAATTCTGGATTATCTATTACCCCGCCTCGGCTCATATGGGATAGAATGAGTAACATGACCTACAAAATATTTGGCGATGACTTAGATATCTTTGTTGTTCACGATTTTCTAAGTAAAGAAGAATTAGATTACTTTCAAAATGCTATAAATATAGCAGACTCTGAGAATCTCTGGGAGGGGGAGAGGGGTAGTACTAAAGAAACTGGGACATGGTCTGGTCGTAACTTCCCGCTTAAGCAGGATCAATCTCCTATATTATCTGACATTTATGCTAGATTTATAGATTTTTTTAGTGAAAATATACGCGAGATTCCTGAAAATAAGCTCTATGAGTGCTGCCCAGGGCTTGGGCCAATAAATAGGACAAGAGAGGGAGAATTTTTACCTGCTCACGATGATTTAGGGCCACCAGAGCTCGAGGCCCCCATGCTCTATGGGGTGGTGTTATATCTAAATGATGATTATTTAGGCGGAGAACTTTACTATGAATATTTAGACATAGAAATTAAACCAACGCCTGGAATGTTAGTTATTCACTCGGCAGATAAAAGACACACTCATGGGGTGAGAACTGTAACTAGTGGGACCAGATACGGTATAACCATGTTTGTTAAGAATCCAGATAAAGTTTAAAGCTATAAGTTTTTAATCCAAAATACTGGAGACATATATTTCTGCCCGCTCACTACTTCAAGAGATTGGTGGTAGTAGGGTTTGACAGAAGGAAATATTACAATACTTCCAGCCTCTGGCTTTATCCGCACCCCTTGCTGAGGGAAATCTAGTTCTCCACCGACACAATCATCATTTAAATACATCACTCCAGACATCAAAGGTTCTTTTGGCTGTCCAGGGTACTCGTCTACGTGCGGCCCCATGCTGCCTCCGACTACATATTTAGAGATGCTCAATGGAGATGGGTCAAAATATTGCATACCTAAACTGTTGCAGTAATGCATACCAGCTTCTGTTAAAGCGGCCATTAGGGTAGTATAGATACTTTTCACTGAGTCTGCACTAGAAGATAGTTTTCTAGCATCTGTTTGCTTTTGATATCCGAACAGATGAGATTCATCATCAGAAGCTGTCCACTTGCGCCATCTAAATATTGCATCATTATCTGTTAAATCTTGATCGGTAGATTCTATAAGAGATACCAGTTCGGCAGGGTCTGGGATAGCAGATTTATAGTAATAAATTCTGTCTGAAAATACTTGTGGATTTAGTGGCATATCTAAATGCTACTACACGTTTTTCTTCCAGGCAGTGCCAATATGGTACTTTTCTCCTGATGTGATTTTTGTGGATTGGTGATAGTAAGGTCTAACACAAGGGAAAATAACTAAAGTTCCGCGTTTTGACTCTATTAATACGTCCTGATCTTTAAAGTATAAATCCCCGCCTACTTTGTCACTATTTAAATACAGTAACCCAGTGGCTATAGGGGCTAGTTCTGGCTCACCGTCGTAGTCGACATGCGGTCCCATTTCTTCCCCATTTTTATAGTGAAAAGTAGCAAAGTCGGTCCAGTTCTGGCCATCTTCGTAGTCAATACCTAAAGTTTCGTGGTAGTGTCTACCAACCACATCGAAAAGATTTTTTACCCATAGATAATAATCCTTCACTCTCTGACTAGTGGTGTTTTGTAACCTATTTTCGGTATTCTCTGCTTCTCTTTTTGTTCCGTATGTGTGGGGGTGGTCTTTAGACGATGTCTCCCATGGAATTAGTTTTTTTATTACTTGAGTATCTAACTCATCTAGCTCTGAGTCCAGGTTTTTGTGGATATCAATAACCCAGGCTGCCTCTTCTTCTGAAAGGACATCCTTTAAAACCATAATTTTATCGGCAAAAAACTCTGCCTTAGATAGGTCTAAATTAGGCATTACTGTTACCGCTAGCCCAAAGAGCCTTCTGCTCTGTCTGCAAGATTCTTTCGAATGCAATTTCTCGGTCGCGGGCATCAAGCTCTTCCTGAGAATATACCGAATCGGCGTAGTCCCAGAATCCTACGATAGTTACCCTGTTACCAGCTGTTATCTCATTCACCATGTGAACATTCTCTATACCGCCAGGGAAAGCGATCAATGCACCCTGAGGGAGCTTTACAGTCAGATCATGATCTCTGAATACTAATTCTCCACCCTCGTAGTCATCATTTAAATATAAAACAGTAGCAAACTTATTATCACTCCATGCAGAAGGGTTGCCTTCAATATCAGAATTGTCGGAGTGCCACCTAGCAAAAGATCCAGTTGGCCACAGCTGCGCGTGAGTGGAGTTTGTTACTACTTCACGATTAAATGCTGTTTCTATGGCATTTTTGATTTGGAGTCTAAGCCACTCAAAATAGTTCTCATGGATATCCTCTAGACCCGACCTCTTAAGTGCTTCTTCGCTTGAAATCAGTGCCATGCCCTTAGAGTCGTAAAAACAGGTTTGCATCCAGTGACCTTCGTTGGTTCCTTGGTCTTCAAAGAAGTCCATAATCTGCTGGCACGAATCTACGTCCAAAAACCCTGGAAATGATGCAACATCGTCTTTTAGCCAGACGATTTCTTTTATACCTGTAGTTTCCAATTTATCTCCTGATTTGGGGGATGGTTACTATAAATTATAACCTATCTACCTGCCGCCATCTTCGTCGACTATGCCGCCTAGGCCTTCCCTAATCCTAGCTTCTCGCTCTTTCTCCATTTCGGCCCATGCTTCTACTCCGTGCTCGGCTTCGCCTGCAAGCCATTCTGGTGTACCAGGGAAATATTCATGCCAAAATGTTCGTACTATGTATCTGTCGCCAGATATTAATTTTTTAACTCCGTGGTAGTAGTTTTCTCCAGAGGGAAATACTAAAATATCTCCCTTTGTTGGCTGGTAGTCAAATTTTTGATATTTAGTGGGGTCAGTAGGATCTTCGGTATAGACAAAGCTAAGTCCACCACCTTCGTAGTCATCATTAAGATACATTGTGCAAGTTATCTTGAACTTATGCCCTCTGGCATCTTCTTTCTCTTTCTGGTAGTCCGTATGGTAGGACATTGTCAAGCTTCCAGGTTGATCTTCTGGGTTGGGGTGGTACACATTAAAGGAAGGGATTTCATGCATCCAGTTGTCTAAGTTTATGGAATATGTCTCTACGTAGTCTTTAGTTGCTTCATAGAAATAGGTTTCTATAGATGAAACTACCTGACTAAACTGACTATTATTGTTTTCAGATAAGATTCTTTGAATATGAGAGTCCCACTCTGTGCGGCTTGGAAATTTATCCCATGAAGCATTGGGAACTCCTGGAACCTGGCTCAATATCTCGCCGAATATCCACCACTTATTCCATGTGCTCAGTGTCCTTAAATACTCTACTATCGCAGAACTCTCTTTGATTGCACCACGATATACGTGCACCTTGGGGTGGATAATTTCTGGCTTCATATTTACTGCACAGTTCTTGAGCTTTTCCTGAATTGATCTTCTCTGATTTTTTCCATATTGGCCCATTCTTCTGGACCATACTCTGCCTCTCCAGCTAACCACTCTGGAGTGCCAGGAAAATACTCTAACCAGAAGTTTCTAATAAAGTACCTGTTGCCCTTACGTAATCTTTTTACTCCATGATAAAAGGGTTCAATTGCAGGAAAAATAAGTATGTCTCCAGCAGTTGGTTTATAGTCAAATCTAATGTCATTGCTATCGTCGTTCCTGTCGTCTCTGAGTAGAAACGCTAGCTCTCCACCATCATAATCTCCATTTAAGTACATGGTGCATGTAACTCTAAACTTGTACCCTCTAGCTTCTTCTTTTTCTGGCTGCCAGTCTGTGTGGTAGTGCATAGACATTTCGTCCGTAACACCACCCTCTTCTTTATATACAGCAAAAGATGGTGCTTGGTGCATCCATGAATCTAGGGAGATACCTAACTCTTCGACATAATTAGCACTAGCAGCGTAAAAGTAATTCTCTATTTCTTTAGTTAACTCGGGAAATCTAGAACTGGTCGCTACCTCGGCGAGGTGCTCGGACCATTGCTCTGGAGTTGGAAAATCGTCCCACTCCGAGTCCTTAGCTCCGAGTGCATCAGTGATCTCGCCGAAAACCCACCACTGCCGCCAGTCTGGCAGATTTTTCAGCTTTTCCAGTAAAACCTCTGGATCTTTTATGGCTGACCTATACACCCAGACCTTTGGGTGTAGCTTTTCTGGCTCTGGTAGAGATATACCAAAATAATCTCTAGGCATACTTATCTCCTTTAGCCCATTCTTCTCTCTGAACTGCTTGTTCTTGTCTAACTCTAGCAAACTCTTCTTGCCACTGAGCTCTACGCTCTTCGGTATACTCTGCTTCTGCAAAATCCCAGAAGGAGACCATGGTGTATCTAGTGCCCTGAGTTATCTCCCTAACTCCATGAATATTTTCTACGCCACCTGGAAATACATAGTAGGAATATACGTTTGGCTTAAACTCTAAATTATGGTCAGGGAAATAAAGCTCTCCCCCTTCGTAGTCGTCATTTAGATAGAGTATGCCTACATATTTGTTAATCTCAAACGCTGTTGGGTTACCCTCGAAGTCTGAATTATCAGAGTGTGGAGCTGCAAATCCTCCGACTTCCCATTTCTGCGCATGAGAAGTATTAGGCTTTACTGGTCGCTCAAACACTAGCTCTACTACCTTTTTATACTCTTCTCGTAAAGTGCTGAAGAAGTTCTCTGGGAGGCCATTTTCTTTAAATTTCTCGTAGTCTCCGTCTGGAAGCCCCATTCCTTTTGAGTTGTAGAAAGCTATATCTCCCCAAAACTCTGCATCGGCTTCAAAATAGCTGATCATTGCCTTAGCTATCTCGGGAGTGACGAAATTAGGAACTTCTACTATTTTGTTTCTGGTGACCCCTAGAAGACTTTTATTGTTTTCTTCGTCTTTTAGGGTTATATATGTAGAGGTATCTAAATTTCCTAGCAATTTAAGCCCACTTATTTCCTCTAGCCCATTCTTCCCTGGCTAAAGCTTTTTCCATCTCAACGATTTCTTTTTCCTGTGCCCATTCGGCCTGGCGTTCCTCCGAGTATTCAGCATCGGCAAAGTCCCAGAATGAGACCATGGTATATCTGGTCCCTTTAGTGATCTCCTCGACGCCGTGAATGTTCTCTACTCCACCTGGAAATACAATATAAGAGCATGCTTTCGGGGAAATGCTTAGTGTTTTGGTGTGTATATCGTCACTCTTTGTGAAGTATAGCTGGCCACCTTCATAGTCATCGTTTAGATACAAAATACCAACATATTTATTGATTTCAAATGATGTTGGATTTCCCTCAAAATCTGAGTTATCTGAATGCGGTGAGGCAAAACCGCCAACATTCCACTTCTGAGCGTGAGAAGTGTTTGGTTTAACTGGTCGATCAAATACAGTTGCAACTGCATCTTGAAATTTTAGTTTAAGCTCGTCAAAAAAATCTGGCTTAAGCCCGACTTCTTGTATTTTTGGGTCGTTACTCGCTATGCCCATACCGCTGGACCCATAAAACGCAATATCCCCCCATAGCTCTGCTTTTGCCTCGAAGAAGTCAATCATTTTCTGAGCAGTATCGGCATCTACGAAATTTGGTATCTCTACAATTCGGTTATGGGTCACGCCAATCTGACTTAAAGTAGTTGGCTCGTCCCTATAGACAATGAAATTAGACTTATCCATTACTTATTGTCCTCTCTAAGAACTCCGTCATCTGGTATACCAGCTTCTGCCCACTCTCTCCTTTGGGCAGCATGCGCTGCTGCTGTTTCTTTAAGTTCTTGCTGCTTTTGTTCCCAGTATTCGTCTGGATACTCTGAGTCTGCATAATCAAAAGATGCCAACATAGTCCATCTACTACCACTGGATATTTCTGTAACTCCGTGTATGTTCTCAAACCCTACGTCGAACACAACTACGGTTCCAGATTCGGGGGCTATGTCAATAGGGTGATCCCTAAAAACTAAGTGTCCGCCCTCATAATCATCATTTAAGTAGAGAATAGTGACTAACTTATTCTCTCTCCACGCATTAGGAGTTCCGTCAAGCTCGGTGTTATCTGAGTGGTAGGCAGCAAAAGCGCCCTCCAGCCATTTATGAGAGCTAAGGGTCAAATTCTTTAGTGGTCTATTAAAAATTTCCTCGGCTAGCTGCTGAAACTTTGCCCTCAGATTGCGCATATACATTTCGTCAATTGAATGCGTCTTCTCTGAAGCTTGCCATGGAGCAATTGGATCCATTACTCTAGCATTGTAGAAGCAAGTTAGCTGCCAAGAATCAGGAGAGCTCTCGTAATAGTCAATCAGAGCTTTTGATTCTTCTTTAGATAAGAATTCCTTGACCTCTACGACGTCATGTTTGTGGTATATCTTCTCCATTACGGCTTCCTGTCACCAGTATGGGCAATAATTGTCCAAAAGAATGGAACTGTATATCGAATACCAGACTCGATAGGGGTTACCCCATGTATGTAGTTCATGTCTCCAGGGAAAAAGTAAGCTGCACCAGCTTTAGGCTTGAACTGAATTCCTTGGTTTGGGAAATATAGCTCACCGCCCACATAATCATCATTAATGTAGAAAAGACCAGCGATGTCGTAGTACGGGAAGTCGTTAGGCTTTCCTCGTCCTTCTCCCTCGTGCAGCTCTTTATCGGCATGAGGCATCTGAAGTTGTCCAGGCATCCATCTAACAATTGCTGGACTTGTTGCTTTAGCGTCAACGCTAAAAAACTCATCTACTCTTAGCTTAAGTCTCTCCTGAAGACCAATAATTGTTCTAGTGATCTCTGGATTTACTTTATCTAAAGTAGTAGCAGTTGCTACTCTGTCTTCCCAGTAACTAGAGTCATAGATCACAATTCCGTCTTCATTGTAATGAGTTTCTGTCTTGTCCCATTCGGTGTTAGATCGAGCAAAATCATTTAAGGTTTTTAGCTCGTCGGGAGTCATAAAGTTTTCGATAGTGACAATGTTCTCTGCGGATGTCCCGAAAAAACCAGATGGAGTTATTGACACCCTCGCATCGTCGTGCTGATTTACATATTCGTCTGAGCTGTGATCTATCATAGTTATATTATACTTACTCGTATTTTCTTCGTTCCCAGACCTCTTTAATATAAATACCGCCGTCTGGTTGACGGTATTTCTCGCTGTTTAATCTATTTTTTTCCATCATTTCTGTTGGAGATATTGCCACGTCAATTTCGGACTCCCAGTGTTCACGTTTAAAAGGTAAAATCTGCGCATAAGGAGTTCCAGCTGGAATTATACCAGTAAATCCTTTGATAATAAAAAATGGCATAGTGCCTGGGAGTTTTACTTTATCGTTATCTATGATTCCGCTCGTGGTTAGAAACGGTAGTTCGAACCTATTAAATGGTTGCGTGTATAAAGCACTATAACCATCTGGTAATTCTACGGCCCAGTCTGCCCACCAAGCAAAGTGCTTATCGTGATAGCCATGCGGGTGCTTAAATTGAGGCATAGCTGGTCTATCTTGTATAAAGTCTTTATACTTGTCGTCAGTAATTTTTGCTTGAATAGCACCAGACGAATCCAGATATACCTCGATGTCACAGGGTGTCTTGTATACATATCCAGTTCCCATAATGTCAAATACCGCGGGACAAGCCTTCCATGTTGGAATCTTGCCACTGCCGTCTGGCATCTCCCATGGCTTGCCAGTAGAGGGATTCAATGCAAATCTATCCGCCTTTCTATACCAGTTCGGGAGTGTTTTGATAGTCGGCGCGGGAACTGATGGACTTTCTTGACTAAGCCAGGGTCTGTTTTTTACAAATCTAATCTTCTGAGTGTCCACTTGTATCCGAGTCTTCTACTTCATAGGTCTGTCCAGTGAATGGGCATGTCACTGTTTTTAATTTTATTGACTTGGTTTCGTGGGATCCCACCTTGACTCCTCTGTAATCTACAGCTTCTCTGTACATTCTTGACCAATCCCCGACCCCGTTTTTGATCTCAGCTTCGTCTCCATACTTCTTTACCTCGTTCCAATAGTTCTCGTCTGGGTAGTTTTCATCTAGTTCCAGAACGTAGTCTTCTTGGAGTGAGCTTAAAGATATAGGCAACACAGCAGCTACTGGTTGGCCAGCTGGAATTGTTATTACCACATTTGGTTCAGTTACTCTCCAGGCTATTGGCATTTCTGGCATATAAAAAGATGTGCTGATTAGCGTCGTATAGCACTGAGCGCCCCTAACAAATAAGTTAGGTACTGGCATTGTTAGTGTGCTAGTTCTTTCGTCAGTTTTAAAAATTAATCCAGCGTAGAAACTTACAGTAGCATTGCCTCTAGCCGTGCTTACATACTTCTCGCCGCTAAGAATTTTTATGTGATCTGGAGTGGTATCAGTGACTCCATCCCAAATAAAAGAGATATCTTCAGGAAAAGATATGCCCCAGCCTAGGCGATTTGTTAGTGATAGCGGAAAGCACATGTATGCATGTTTTTGAACGGTGTTATCCATCCAGTCTCTAGCACCTGGGAGCTGTTCTATATTAGCTGCATTTGGTCCAGTCTTTTTTACGACAAATTTTCCCATCTTTTATGAGTTTGTCTCCTCTAGAAACATTCCTCCATGGAACTTATCTGAGTAGTCAAGCATAGTTACCATAGAGTATTTAGTACCAGAGACTACTGGCATTGCCCTATGTGGGTACATAAAGTTAGATGGAAATATAAATAGGTCTCCCGCTTTTGCTTTTATCTGCACATTCTGGAGTCTAAAATAGAGCTCGCCTCCAACATAATCATCATTTGGGTAGCCAACTAGAGACACAACGCAGTTATAGGAGTATCCGTGATCGTGGTGCTCTTGAAAGTGTTGTCCTGGTCCATACTTAATATAGTTTGTAGCTTCCCAGTACCTGAGTTCTCCGATGTTGTATCGTCTAGTGTAGTCTTTTACCGCTTGAAGCTGACGATAGTGAGTGTCGTCCGCTAGCTTCCTCAGCTTGTCTCCCCACTCTGTTTGATCATCGTCAAAATCATGCTTTTTATATTTGAAGTCCCAGCAGTCTCTGTACTCTGGAATCTTCATTGAGTATCCGACCATTGCTTCTTGATAGGCGTAGTCGTTGTCTGGGCTATCTAGAACTTCTTCTATTCGCTCAATGATGTTCATTTCTTTCGGTAAAACATCGTGATAGACCCAGATGCCGCTGCCTGGTCTAACTTCTTCACAGGATGACCAAGTTATCTCGTCTACTAGATACCATTTAGCAAGGCGCTCATTTAGTAGTTGCTGTTCCTCTTCCCCCTCGGTTGCAGAGACATTTGTTTTCTTTTCCGTATTAGTCTCAGTATTTGAGCTCATAATCCTCTACCGTCTGTGATACTCGATTGTTTACACCGTCTCTGTCATTATAGTCACTCATAATAACTACGGAATACTTAGTCCCACTAATCATATCCTGAGAAGCGTGCTCGTAGATATACGTTGATGGGAAAACTACTACATCCCCTGCTTTCGGCTTATGAGTTAGACCAAATCTTGGGAACCAGATTTCCCCGCCTTCGTAATCGTCATTTAGGTAGACAACAATTGACACGGTAGTGACATATGTTGGCCCATGATCGGCATGTATTTTAAAATGCGTGCCAGTACCTTCATATTTCACAAAATTAAATGCTTCGTAGGATCGTATACCTACTCCCCAGTAATTTCCATAGTCGTCTACGCATTTTCTAACTACATTAAAAATCTCTGAGTGAATTCCGTACAGGGCTGAATTTTCTTGGGACTTCGGTCCTAATCCAGTTGAATTAAATTTAAAATCTTGGGCATTCCTAGACTCTAAATCTACTTCCTCGGAGGTTGTGACATAAGCGCCACTCCATCTGTACTGAGTCTGACCGTTTAGGTGACTCTCTAGGGTAGCTATAAATCTGTCGCAAGCTTCTTTAGAGAAAGCGTTTCTATAGACATTTATACCTAGAGCTGGGTTTAGTACCGATATTCCGCCTATATGCCTTTCTGGCATTCTATGTGCGGCAGTCTCTGACCTATCTTTAGTAAACCAATCATTCATAGCACTAGCCTACACTAGGTCTAGCTAAAACTGATGGACTTAGGTGGTACGAGTCCCCCTCTGGCAATATATCTTTATCCATAAGTTCGTACATATAATCTTGACCTTCAGTGAAATACCAGTGATCGTCTAGACAAAAGTGGAACATTATAACTTCAACCCTGTTATCATTCGGGTTAGGCATGTCATCACGCCAATGCAAATCATGTCCTCCCATGAAGACTAAAGCCTGATTCGGCTCTACTATGAACTCTTCGCCTTCTATGATGATTGGCCACGGAGTCTTAGATGAGACGCAATAGTCAACCGTATAAGTGCAGGCATTGTTGTCTTTGTGTGGCGGGAGTTTGGATGTAGGTTTGTTGTAGTCTAAATAGACAGAGTAAGTTGATTTAATTCTAGTGTTTTTGAATAAGTTCTGAACTACTGGCTCTAGTTTCTTGCTGAAATGGCTGTCTAGTTCTGGGTATTTTATTACTCGACGATTATTCTTTGGGTCTATCCAATTTTTCTCTTTTTCCCCCGAATCCAATACGTTTCTTAATCTTTCAAAGTCTTCGGTAGAAAAAACATCGTGGAGAAGCACTGGTTGAAAGTACAAGTGAAGCTCCTAAAAATAAAGAGGCAACCGATTGGCTGCCTCTTTATTATATCTAACTTCTACTCTTCATCCCAGTCTGACATGTATTTGTCTAGGTCTCTAGGGTCGATTGAGTAACCGAATCTAGGTGGGAAGAATGGGAATCTAGGTGGGAAGAACGGTGGGAAGTAAGGTGGGAAGTAAGGAGGGAAGTATGGGAATCTAGGTGGGAAATAAGGAGGGAAGTAAGGTGGGAAATAAGGAGGGAAGTAAGGTGGGAAATAAGGAGGGAAGTAAGGAGGGAAGTAAGGTGGGAAATAAGGAGGGAAGTAAGGAGGGAAGTAAGGTGGGAAATAAGGAGGGAAGTAAGGAGGGAAGTAAGGTGGGAAGAATGGTGCAACAGTGTCTACAGCATTAGAGTATGCTGACCACTCAGATGCCCCGTTAGCATTAACTGATCGTACTCTATAGGCGTTAGTAGAGCTACCCTCGCCTTCCTGAGTCACTGTAGTGCTGTTTGTTGCAGATGTTCCAGACTTTCCGTCATCACACTGCCAGTCGTAGCTAGTAATTGGTTTACCGCCAGTCTGGCCCGCAGTCCATGATACAGCGTCTAGATCTTCTACGGTTGAGCTGGCTGAAACTGCCGAAGGTGCTTCGGGGACAGTGGTGATTAAAACTGCTGACGAGTTAGACGATGCTGCTGAAGTTCCAGCATTGTTTGTGGCGGTGACTGTGAAGTAGTAGTTAGTATTAGCATCTAAGCCTTCTACCACAATTGGAGACGATGATCCAGTTGTGTTAGTGGCTGTAGTATCTAAAACTCCGCCAGGCTTATATGCATACACAGCATAGGAAGTCGCTGCTGGAGAATCTCCAGGAAGCGAGAATGACACACTAGCGGCACCATTATTGTAGGGACGCGAAGTACCTACGTCGGTGGCTACTACATCTATGGGAGCCTTAGGCTCTAGAAAGTCATTCTGGGAAGCGGACTTTCCACCTGCTTCTTTCTTTGCCATTAGTTACTCTCTCTTAACCTTATGCTGTCAAATCGCCGTATAGGATCCAGCTATCAGTACCACGTTTCATTATAGTACAGCTTGACCACTGCGTTCTGAGCTTGTTTCCTGGGGTGTAGTTCAAAGTGACACCAGCAGCTGGGCTAATAGTTACCTGACCCGTGCCCACCTGAAGAATGTCAACGCTTGCTCCGATAGGCCAAGCTAGGGTTGCATTGCTAGGAATAGTAATAGTTACTGGGCTAGAGCTGTCGACCTCATAAACGCCATCCTTCTTAGATACGCTGTCTAAGGTGAAGCTACTTGTGACTGATGTAAACTCAGTTAGAGATGGTACACCTGCTGTAGTTTGCTCGGTGCCGTCACTAAACGCTACAAAACCTGCAGTCACGCCACTGGCATATACATTCTGAACCTGGATAGGCGCTAAAGCAAAGCTAGCGTGAGATGTGTCAATGAATACTGACTCGTCTGGCTCTGGAACATATCCGTCAAAGAACTTGAATCGACCATCAGTTGCATCGCGGAACATACCAGCGTGTGCATAAGTATTGCCAGCGTAGCGTCCAGCTGCCCAGCCTAAGTCTGGGTTGAAGTGAACCTTACCGCGTGCGGTTCCACCGCTTGTGTAGGTGTCAGTTACGGTGCTTGCTACAGTGAAAGTGTTACTAGTTACAGCAAGAATCTCTTCTCCGTCTCCAGAAATGTTAAACGAAGTAGGAACTACGTTTGCTACGGTAACAAAGTCACCTGCTTCATAGCCGTGAGATTCGGAAGTAGTGTATACAACATTTGTGCCATCACCTACAGCATTGGTGATAACTGATGCTCCTGCTTGGTTCAGGTAAATCATGTTGTCACGGAGCTTAAGATCGCTAGCACTTACTGTAGTTGTAGTTCCCTGAACAATTAGGTTACCTGTAACTGTAAGGTCAGATGTTTCTACTTCGCCAGTGAATACTGGGCTTTCTAGGTCAGCTTTCAGGTCTAATGCTGTCTGAACTGCATTAGATACTGGCTTGTCTAGGTCAGCGGTATTGTCTACGTTTCCAAGCCCCACCATTGCAGCGGTAATACCAGAAACTGTTCCAGTAAATGCTGGACTTTCTATAGGTGCTTTTGCATCTAGTTGATTTTGAACACTAGAAGTTACTCCTTCTAGATAGCCGATTTCAGTGGAAGATATGGTGCCAATGTCAGTAGTAGACGGAAGAACAACATTTCCTGTAAAAGTCGGGCTAGCTATCGGAGCATAAGTAGTAGACGCTGTCGAGCTAGCTAACTTCGAATCCAGCTGTGTTTGGATGCTTGAAGTGACTCCATTTACATATCCTAATTCGGTAGAGCTAACGTCACCAATCGTTGTACTACTAGGTAGAACAACTTCTCCAGTAAAAGTTGGAGCGTCTTTAGGCGCATAGTCAGCCAGCTCTGCTGCTAAAGATGAGTTGGTGACTAGTGCCGAGGTGTCAGCTATCCCATGGACATTTGTAGTGTTGGAGGCGTGGTCTGAGATTGCATTGCTAATTAAGTTTGTAACATCATCCGTATAAGCAAGTGAGTTGACATCAATACCGTGAGGTGTGGCCTCGTTTTGGTGGTCTGTAATCGCTTGGTTCACTGAATTTGATACATCATCTGTTGTGGCCAACAGGGATGTGTCTGCAATTCCATGAACTGATGTAGTTGTGTTGTTGTGAGTAAGAATATCGCCAGTAACTTCAGCGGTCGTAGCAAAATCAGCAATCTGAGACTGATACACAAGCTCTGCGGTATTTGAAATACCATGTATTGCTGTTGTTGCTTCAGTGTGTGGGTTTACGATAGTGTTGGCATAGTCTTTAGCATCCTCTAAAGTGTTTGCCAGCTCAGCGGATAGCATTGTAGGAGTCACGGCTGCGTAGCTCAGGGCTGTCCAAGCTGTTACACCGTTACCAACCTTCAACTTAGAGGTATCGGTCTCGATTGCAAGCGTGTTTAATGCTAATACTGTATTAGCTGAGGTGAAATTGACTGCAGTGTCAGCTACAAATGTTAATTTTGTACCTAAAGATGTTGAAATTGTAGTAGCAAAGTTAGGGTCATCGCCTAGAGCTGCGGCTAGCTCATTTAGTGTGTCTAGGGTGGATGGCGCTGAGGCAATCAGATTTGCTACTGCATTGTCGGTATAAGCTTGGGCAGCAGACTCTGCTGCATCAGCTTTTGCCTGAGCACCAGTCTGAGTCTCTAGCTCGGCTGTGTCGGCAATACCGTGAACATTTTGAGTAAGGTATGAGTGATCTGATACCGCGGTAAGAATCGCAGCTGTAAATGCCGTGGTTAAGTTGTTTGTAACAACATTGTCAGCATCCTGGAAATCGCTAGTTAGGCTGACGGATAGAGCATTATCTGCATCTTGGTAAGCTTCTGTGATGGTCCCTACAAAGTTTGGATCGTCCCCGATAGCATTTGCAAGCTCTTCTAGAGTGTCTAGAGTCTCTGGGGAAAGTCCTACTACGTTTGCAATAGCATCATTGACATACGATTCGCTTACAGCTCCATATGACAAACTTGCCCAGTTAGCTGAACCGTTACCGATTTTGAACTGACCAGTATCTGACTCATAACCTAGCTCACCAGCGGCTAGCGTCGGGTTAGCTGCGGTCCATTCTGCAGCGGTTCCGCGCCTAAATTGAATTCTGACTGCCATCGTCTTGGTCCTTATTCCTTAAAAAGTAGACGGTCCGCCACCGTCGTAGTTGATGTTGTAAGAGCTTGCGGCGTTTCCGCCATCTACATTTGTGATGTCACTTGCAGTCATGGATATCCATGTAATGCCGTCGTGGGTATACATTGCACCCAAGTCAGACCTAAAGAAGAGGTCGCCAGCCGAGGCTTGAGTAGGGAACTCTGTGCCTTGTGCGACATTTATAGGGGAAAGAAACTTCTTTGCCACTTTGACGACCTCTTCTCTTTAGTCTTCTATATTTTACCGTTAGCCAACAACCACTACTCGGTAGCTGTCTGCAGATACTGCAGAGCTGGATACCCATGAGACAGTGACAGTGTTAGAGTTGGTAATAATTACATCAGCCTCCACTAAAGCATTGTCTGCTAGATCGCGGATCTGAACAGTAACGTCAGTTGTGCCAATGTTGTGGTTGACAATCCAAGTGATGATTCCGCTTGAAGGGTTAAGCAGGGTGTTGTTTGCAGCGTACTTTGTGGTTGCGCCCAAATTAGAACGAGCACCAGCAGCAGTTGTAGCTCCAGTACCACCGTTTTCGATTGCAACAGTTCCAGTTACGTTTGCAGCATTACCAGAAATGTCACCGTCGATATCTGAACCAGGGATTGTCTCGCTTGCGGTTAGAGCAGCTGTGCCTGAACCGTAGACATAACCAGTTAGGGTAGTTGCACCAGTACCACCGTGAGCAACGTCAATGGCTGTACCATTCCATGTGCCAGTGGTAATAGTTCCAACGGTGTCAATTGATGTCTGACCAGCATAATCGTCAGCGATGCTTACACCACTACCATTTACGGTAATTCCAGTGCCAGCAACAACTGATATTGATGTACCAGTTAGGTCAATACCGTTGCCTTCGGTGTATTGTCCAGCAGCAGAGAACTGAGTCCAGACCACTCCTGACATTCCTCCAACGGCTGTGACAATATATCCGCGAGCTTGGTAGGTTCCAGCTTCAACGAAAACAAAGTCACCAGTCTCAGGGGTGAGTTGATCTTCTGCCCTAGATAGCACACCTTGACCAGAGGTATATACATAAATACCGTTATCATCTGGTGATGCCGAGCCAATTACAAGTACTCGGTCGCCATCCACCATAGAGACGCCATCAATAGTTGAATTTGCTGTGGTGCTATTTGTAGCAACTCTTACGGAGTCTTTTACGTTTAGCCCCTGAGCAGCGGCCGAAATCTCTGAACGTAGAGTGCTGAGAACAGTGTTGTCAGCGTCCTGGAAGTCCTGAGTGAGGCTTGCCTCAAGTGCTGAGTCTGCAGCCTGGTAGCCAGACACTGCGTTAGAAATGTCAGAGCTTAGTGCGTTTGCAGTGGTGTTAGTAAAGTTCTTCGACTCAGCGATTGCATTTGTGATGTCAGAACCAAGCTGTAGCTCTGCAGCTGACAAGTCAGATGCAACATTAGAGATATCAGATGCTAGTCCCTGGTCTGCAAGCTCGTAAGCGTCAGTCAGGTTGTTAGCAACAGTCCCAACATAACTCTGATATGCACTAGTGATAGTGTTGGTTGCGTCTGAAACTGCAGAGTTGGTGTAGCTTTGAGCGTTTGATTCGGCATTAGCAGCTGCACCGTTGGCGTCATACCAACCATCAACAGTGGTTCTGTCAATCTTGAGCTGACCGCTAACGTTGAAGTTAAGGCCAGTTCCAGCGTCAACGCTTAGAACTCCGCCAGTTACGGTCAGACCGTCACCCTCAGAGGTTGCAAAGATGTTGGCTACAGCATTGTCAATATCTGACTGAACACCAGCAACAGCAGTGTCTGTGTAGTCATTTGCGTCTGCCAGCGCGTTAGCGATGTCAGTAGTTAGTCCAGAAGCAACAGTGTTGGTGTAGCTCTTAGCGTTAGATTCTGCGTTCGCGGCGGAGCCAGATGCATCAAAGTCAGATGCAACAACAGAAATTACGTTACCAGTAATGTCAATCGAAGTACCAGCAGTAAGTGCATCTTGCTTACCAGATGCAATTGATGTTAGGTCTGTGATGACATTAGGGTTGTCCTGCAGGGCTGCAGCTAGCTCGTTAAGAGTATCCAAGGTAGCTGGAGCAGCGTCAACTAGGGCCGCTACAGCATTGTCGGTGTAGCTAGCAGCATTTGCTTCTGCAGAAGCAGCTGCATTAGCAATGTCTGAGGTAAGGCCCGAAGCTACAGTGTTGGTGTAGTCCTTTGCGTTTTGCTCTGCAGTAGAAGCTGAGCCAGCAGCATCGTAGTTTACAGCCAAACCATCAGCGTATGAGACGGCGTTAGTATATGCCGTAGCCGCTGAGCCAGCTGGATCGTAGTTAGATGCTAGACCGTCAGCGTATGCTACTGCATTGTCGTAGGCAGTGTCAGCTGAACCAATTGCATCGTAAGTGTTGGCTAGATCCAGTGCAGCGATGGCATTGTTAATTGCGTCAGTAACGCTACCACCCTGTGCTAGGGTTAGCCACGCGGTTCCGTTCCAGTAGCGGAGGGTATTATCGCCAGAATTGTAGTAGATCTGGCCCGCAACAGGTGAAGAAGGCGCAGTTACCAGATTCTGTATTCTGGCATTTAGGAGCTCGTTCTGGTTTAAATTGAGCCCCGTTAGGAATTGCTTTGCCATTTAGTTTTCCTTAGGAGAGATAAGCGGTTCCCGAAATTGCTGACGAGAACTCTATTGTTAGGTGGTTGATACTGTTGTGCGTAATTGCGCCCTCAACAGCGTTTGCTGCGCTGTCGAAGATTGATACTGCTGGGTAGAAACCTAGATTGTGGACAACAGTCCAGGTATCTGAAGCAGAACTCTGTGTGTGGCTGTAGGACACTAGCGGAACTAGTTCAGCTGCGTCTACACCTGTGTAGGGCAAATCATTCCAGGCAACGTTGCCTTGTCCGATTTTCATTTTGTTTGTGTCTATTTCAAGACCAATTTCGCCTTGGGCTAGTGTAGGATTTACCTGTGCCCAATTGGCTGCAGTGTCATTTCTAAGTTGTATCTGTACTGCCATGGCTTATTCCCTAAAAAGTTGATGCGGATCCACCCTCAATTGTACCAGAGAGGGCTCCAGTCGATTGAGGTAGAGATTCTGGTGAAGTTGGTATCCAGGTCCCAGTTTCTTCGTCATATACAAGAACTTGACCATCAGATAGAGAAGACAAATCAACGTCTGTCAATTCTGTGAGAGACACGTCTTGCACAGATTCTGGGTCTACCCATTCAGTTGCATAGTCTGAATTAGACGTCTTTCTTAAAATTTGACCAGAAAGACCACCAGCTGGGACGCCTGGACCTGCAACACCCTGAGGACCTGTTGGACCGATGTCACCCCTATCTCCAATAGGTGACACAGCAATATCTACTAACTCCCCGTAGACCCAGCTGAGGTTGGTGCCGTCCATGTATGATATTTGAAGTTCCCACCAGCCATCATTGTTGTTACCAGCACTGACGTAGAATCTAGAAAATTTTCTAGGGTCAGAAACTTTCTGAACGGTTATAACTGATTTGTTAGAGCTACTTGAGGAAATAGCAGCGTATAAAAGTTGATCTTGATCGTTGTTTGCTGAGTCCTGACTAGATATGCATAAAATGTTTGACTGCATAAAAGCGCTGTTATTGAAGGAAATAAATCCCAGTCCAGGGTCATCTCCAGAATAAATGTTTAAAAACTTAAATCTTGCTGATAATCCGCCTGGTAAACCGTTGTCACCTTTTGGACCTGTAGGACCTTGAGCACCTTGGGGACCAGACGCTGCTACCGTTACCTGACGTGCGTATTTACCAGAAGTTACTGAACTAACTGTATAACCAGCCATTATCTGGTCACCTCCGATCTAACTGCGAAGTTGCCTTGAAGAATTTTGTAAACAAATAGGTCTGCAGATGGTGCTATGAGCTCTAGGTCATATACATAGATTCCCTCTGGAATCGTGATCATAACAATGTCGTCCACGTAGAGGGCTATACTGCCATCTGTCTGACCAAGCTCTATTCCACCGTTTTCGGTAGTCAGTTCTAAAATCACATTTGAACTGTCGTATGAAGGCCTAACTTGCATTCTGGCGGTATAGCCATTGAAAAGAATTGGCTTCTTTGCTGGATCTTTGTAGTAGATGATGCGCGAAAGTGTCGAGCCTTGGTCGGCAACTATGTTATATAGTCCTGCTGGAGCACTCAACTTAACTCGTTTCGGCGGGAGAGGGATAGAGTCCCTCTAATTGTACCGCACATGCAAAGTCCTGATGAGACTATACTTGCCTTATGACGTCCGTAATTGAAGACACTCGCGTAGACGAACAAGTAACTGAAAATGGTAAGCCTAAATACGCTCACTATGCTGAAGCCGTGTCCGTCACTGAGGGTTATGTGCTGGGTAAAGCTGTTTTAGCGCTGTGTGGTGAGTTATTTATTCCTAGTAGGGACCCAAAAAAGTTTCCTGTCTGTCCGATTTGCAAAGAGATAGTCGAAGCACTATTCTTAGGTCAAGAATAAAAATCAACTACTAGATTTTGTTCTATACTGGTTATCCAATCAGTCCTGACGCGATCATTTTTTTGGTCAATAAGCGTCAGGATTTCTCGTCTCAACTCCGAAAGGTACCAACAAAATGGTAACTGTGTACACCCTTCCAGCATGTGTTCAGTGTGAAAGCACAAAGAAATACTTAAAGAACAAGGATGTACCGTTTGAGGTAGTTGATTTAAGTGAAGATGCTGCTGCAATGGAGCTAGTAAAAGGTCTTGGTTACCAGGCTGCTCCTGTTGTAATTGCAGGAGATGATCACTGGAGCGGATTTAGACCAGACAAGTTGTCTGCACTTGCATAAAAGTGTATGACCTTATATATTTCTCTAACGTCTCTAACAATACGCACAGGTTTGTAGAGAAATTAAATCTTCCTTCTCAGAGGATTCCTATCCGATGGAATGAAGATGAGCCTTTTATGGCTTCTAACGAGTATGTTTTAGTTGTCCCTACTTACGGTGGCGGCAATGAAAACACTACTGTCCCTGTGCAGGTTAAAAAGTTTTTAAACTTTAAGGCCAATAGAGAGCTACTACGCGGTGTTGTCGGAATGGGCAATACAAACTTTGGTGACCACTATTGTCGGGCAGCAGAGATAATTGCAGCAAAAATTGGTGTACCTTTGCTGTACCGCGTTGAGATTATGGGAACACCAGACGACGTAGAACAAGTAAAAGAGAGGCTGGAAACGCTGTGGAGAATTACAGCTACCACGAATTAAATGC
>JACCDO010478264.1_pt1 | contig 36829 bp, 23 predicted proteins | sample 7446101 | NCBI WGS metagenome assembly JACCDO01 (sample SAMN15323440, study PRJNA562643) | freshwater metagenome | isolation source: river surface water | place: USA:Blue River Watershed | collected 2017-08-16 | reverse complement strand
GTCTCTGAAGTCGAACGCATGTTGCGATTCTGAAGCATTTAACGTGTTTCAAACACGTCTATCTCTATTCACAAGTTATATTATTTGCCTATTCGCGTATGTTATCTGTGCCCTTGAATGTTGGTACAATTAACTGCTTGCAACACTTGTCAGCGCTGCAACTATTGCTCAACAATCTTGAAGCTCTCTTACAAGACAAAATGGAAGATCTTTCTTTCTGCTCTTCTGCTTACAATTTTTTGATTTTTTGAACTGGTACCGGCAGTGAATTACTTCTTAAAAAGAATAATTTTAATGACACTATAAGAGCTCGCCTGAAATCCCGGAGCGTGCAGCATATGCGCTCAAGTCGCATCGTTGTTAATTCTCTTTTGTATTACCTGTTTTGTAGTTGAACGTAGCCGGTACTATGGCGTAAGTTTGGAAATAATTTCGGGAGTAAACAGAAAAAGAGAAGAGGATGATGATCGTATAAAGCACTTCGTGTTAACTGTACAACAGCAATAAGAATGGTTCTTGCGTGGGTAATGCTGATGCTCGCTCTGCTGCGACTTGCCAATGGCAACTTCTTAATTGCGAATATTACCCCTATATATGACTCAACTGCAATTCCTACTAGTAGTCCTGTTCCAATAGTTACTACAATTGCTGGAACTGGCACTACTGGGTTCGGGGGTGATGGCAGTGTAGCAACATCCGCGGAGTTATATATTCCGGTTGGAATTGCAATCGATTCATCAGGAAATGTGTATATTGACGATTTGTTCAATCACCGTATCCGAAAGATCACAATTTCAACTGGCATTATTACCACCATTGCTGGTACTGGTGTTGTTTCTTTTAGTGGTGATGGTAAGCAAGGATCAGATGCAGCGCTCTCGTCACCCTATGCGGTAGAAGCTGATATATTGGGTAATGTGTATATTGCGGATTTTTATAATCATCGTATCCGCAAGGTGAATTCAACTGGCATCATTACCACGATTGCTGGATGTGGTGGTTCTGGGAGTTTTAGTGGTGATAATGGACAGGCTACTTCCGCATTTTTGAACAATCCAGCAGGAGTCGCCGCTGATCAATCGGGCAATGTCTACATCGCAGATATGAATAATCATCGCATCCGCAAGGTAACCGTGTCAACTGGTATAATTAATACGATCGCAGGAAGCAGTTCAATTGGCGGTTTTAGTGGCGACAATGGTCAAGCAACCTCGGCAGGACTGGACTCGCCTCGAGGAATCACGGTAGATGCGTCAGGTAATTTCTTCTTCGCGGATTCAAATAACCATCGTATCCGCAAGGTCACCGTGTCAACTGGTATAATCACCACGATTGCGGGTACAGGAACAGCTAGTTACAGTGGCGATGGAGGACTGGCTACTTCCGCATTTTTGAATAATCCCTCGGATGTAGCATTGGATAGCTCAGGTATTACTTACACATACAACTATAAACTTCTTCCTTGCATTGACTTGCGATTGCGCTTCTAGGCAACATTCTCATCGCGGATAGGAGCAATAACCGCATCCGCGAGGTGGCGGTGTCGACCGGTATCATCACCACATTCGCTGGTTCTGGATCTCCCGGGTATAGTGGTGATAACGGTGCAGCAACTGCCGCTGCGTTTGATAATACTTGGGCTGTAGCCGTTGATGCGTCGGACAATGTGTACATCGTTGACTCCACTAACAACCGCATCCGGAAGGTCACCATTGCTCCTACCACTGCACCAACCAGCTATCCCAGCACTCTTTCTCCAAGTCTAAGTCCCAATTCGGTCAGTGTTATCACCGCGTTTGCAGGTACAGGAAGTGGCAGTTATAGCGGTGATAACGGCCAAGCCACATCTGCGTCGCTATTCAATCAAGTTGCAGTCGCGCTTGATTCCTCTGGTAGGAAACCACCCATATGCTCCTTCCTTTCGCACCTGACTCTACTATACTAGGTAACGTGTACATCGCTGATTACGGCAACCATCGTATCCGCAAGGTGACGGTGTCGACAGGGATCATCAGCACAGTTGCGGGCACCGGCGCTGCCACGTATAGTGGCGACGAAGGACCAGCTACTAGTGCCACGTTGTACAACCCTACTGGTGTTGCGCTAGATGCGTCAGGTACATATGCATACTTCCTTGCTATTTCCCTCTTATCTAATCACTCACTCCGCAGACAACGTATATATCGGCGACTTGAATAATAACTGCGTCCGCAAGATCACAGTCGCAACAGGGATTATATCCACGATTGCCGGTGTCAACTCGGCTGGCTATAGTGGTGACGGGGGGAAGGCCACAGCAGCCAAGCTTTACGGTCCGAGTGGCGTAGCGGTAGATGGGACGGGTAACGTGTACATCGCTGAGCAATTTAGCCATTGCATCCGCAAGGTGGCGACAGGGACTGACATCATCTCAACAATCGCCGGCAAGTGTGGTGTGGGTGGATACGGCGGTGATTCAGGGCAAGCAACCGCGGCGTTGATTAAGCGCCCGATCGGTATCAGTCTAGACAGCAACTCCAACGTATACTTTGGTGATTATGACAGTTACAATGTTATTCGCAAGGTCACGGTCGCCACAGGGATTATCAGCACGGTCGCCGGCACCGGCAGCACGTCAGGAGGATATGATGGAGAGAACCTACAAGCTACCAGCACTAACTTTAACTCGCCTACCGATGTCGTGATCGACAGCTACGGCAACCTGTACATATGCGACTACAGCAACAATCGGGTGCGCAAAGTCACAGCTTCCACCGGGTTAGTCAGCACAATCGTGGGAAACGGGACCGCGGCGTCGTCTGGCGACGGGAAAGCTGCCACGTCCGCAGCGGTTATCTCACCTGTTTTCAGCCGGTTTGACAGTTCTGGAAACTTGTATATATCTGAGAATCTTAGCAGTCGAGTCAGGAAGGTAGTTGTAGTGTCGTCGGATGCTCCCACTCCCTCGCCGAGGTATGAACTCATCTCAACACTGCTTAAGTCACTTGCTAACTACTCACCTATAGCTTCAGTCCAACTTCGGAGGCTCCTACAACACTGCCTACGACTCAACCAAGTGAAGTGCCATCGTTTCAACCGTCAACAATATATGCTCCTACTTTCAGCCCGAGTGTGGAGCCAAGTGTAGCACCTACTACTGCCCCGTCCACACCAGGTCCTAGCTGCGCACCAACTTATATGCCGACAAGTGCAACTCCCTCTGTCCTGCCAAGTTTCACGCCGCTGCCGACCACGCAGATGACATCGCAGCCGACCTTGCAACCAACCTTGGAGCCGACCACAGAATCACCCTCACAGATGACCTCGCAACCGACCTCAAAGCCTACCTTGCAACCGCCGACCACAGAATCAACGTCACAACCAACCTCAAAGCCTACCTTGCAACCGCCGACCTTGCAACCGCTGAGCACGGAGCCAACCTCGCAACCAACCTCAAAGCCGACCTCACAACCGCCGACCACAGAGCCAACTTCACAGCCAACCTCGCAACCAACGTCACAACCAACCTCGCAACCAACTTCGCAACCAACCTCACAACCGAGTTACCGCGACCTAGTGGAAGCTAATTTCCTAGAAGTGCCCCTGAGCGACGAGGTGGTGAAGGAGAAGACCAGGTACTACCTCGGCACGTTCGTCGGGTACTTCCTCGGCATCTACGTGTGTATGTACTTGTTTTCCTCCACTAATTTCGGTCGCGCAACAGCTCGTCGGTTGTATAGCACCTCGTTCCAGTCGCAGCTACACCAGAACATCGTCACTAAGCGTGAGCTCCCGTCGGATATTCCTTGCATACGAAGTGTTTACAAAAGTAACGGCTCTATCCGCGACGTCATCAATCACGAGAATATGCTCGCGTCCATGGGGCAAGGCCCGACGACCAAGCGCAAGCGCCTGATCGACAACATGGTCCTGTCGGAGGACGAGCACATGTACTCCAAAGGGTTTCGGGACTATGTGAATCAAAGGCGTACTATTCTTGGTTGTGACTCGTTTCTCTATCCCAACGGCTATGTGGCACAGCTTCCGTCGTGGATAAAGAAGGAGCAAATTGTCTTGCCTCCCGGTAGATTCGAGAGCATCTTGATGTATATCTGCTCCAACCACCCCCTTTTCACCTGCTTCTATTTCATGGAAGGCTCGAGACTCGGCGCACATGGCACCCGCATCCTGTACCTGGGGAAGGACATAGTTGTCTTCGTTCTGTACCAATTCTCGCACATGCTTCTCGGGTATCTAGCGCTGGATAATATCGGGTTGAGCACGTTTATCAACCTCTTTGTTATCACCCCCAGCGCGGTCACTGTTGGCCTGGTGCTGCAGTACCTATACAGCTGCCCCTGCACGGACACTATTGACTTCAAGCGCAAGTACGCGGCGTACGAGTCCACTGTTCTATTCCTAGGTCGTCTTGCCATCCTGCCACTCATCCTGTTGATGGGATTTTCACTGTTTTTGGCGTGTCTATTCAGTAACGGACGGCAAATACCGTTGATTCTTGTCAATTACTTCGTAACTGTGCAATTTTACGGGGTTTTGTTGGGTTTAATGAAGGTTTTTCTGCTTTTTAGGTCGGATTTCTACTACCGACTGTCCCTGTTTGGAGCGATTGACTTGCTGTGTATCGGCAACTTATTTGTTGAACGAATAGTATCAGAGGAGCTGGTTGTCAACGTGGACTACGCACACAGGTCATACAGTTACCTAGGTATTGTTGGCGTCACCATGATCTTGAACCGCGACGACGCCATCAAAGCGAAGTGGATTGGTCCCAGCAGCAGTCACACGGTTGCCACTAGCTATGCGAGTAGTAACATCACTAGTAATGACGATGAGAATGACGTGGAACAAGTGGAAATGAAGCGGGAATCGCGCGTGATGTCGTATGATAATATATATGACGAGGAAATCGCGGCAACGAAGTCAACCGACCGCGACACGGCTGTCGAAGGGACCGCCACCATCACCACCACCATCAATCCGTTAATGGCGAATATAGCCAGTAAACGTCAAGTCTTGGAACCGGTGCCCAGCAGCTCCGCTACTAACGATGATGACGAGGACGCGCTGCTAGTGATGTACGTGGATTATCAACGACGAGTGAACAATGCAAGTAGTGATGAAGGTGGTGAAGAGTTACTGAGCTTTCAAGATTGGAAACTTAAGCGGAAAGAGTTCAAACAAGGCACGCGGAAGTCCTTTGTCAAGGCTTTCCAGGTGTTCGAGGAGCGAGAGCAGTTGGTAGTTGCGCAATCACAAGGCCCCAGCGCCTCCATGGGAAATGTCGTGAAACTTTATAAAAATGTGCAAATTGCAAAAAATGCTTTGTTAAAAAATGTAAATAGGAAATAGATATTGTCACAGCACTCCAAGCCTTCCTCTCACTCATCTACTCACTCACCTACTCACTCACTCATCTAGTGGCGGAGGGACACACAGTTCCGGTGATGCGGAACCAAACCAAACTCAAAATTTAAAAAAAAGAGAAAGAAAGAGAAAGATGGCTGAAGCAGATAAATCGGTCGATAAAACCAAGGACTACTCCATCACGAATCTAATTACAGATGGAAAGAATCCTCGTGGAATTCCAACTGCTAAATTTATTGAAAATGTGGAAGAATTCTTGTTAGATACCTCCGTAGAAGCTGCTCTGGGATCCTTGAACGAGCTATACTCCAAGTATAAGTACATGGAAACCTCTTTCGAACGCTCCAAAGCTGTATATAAGTCCAAGGTCCCTGAAATCAACCAAACATTAGAATTGATAGGAATGATGAAAAGAAAGAAGGATGGAGATGATGAGAACAGTGAAATGGTAGCTAATTATAGTTTATGTGATACCATATTCTCTCAAGCAAAATTAGATATTGACGGAGGCAAAGTATGTCTTTGGATTGGTGCATCCACCATGGTAGAATACACCTATGAAGAAGCAATAGAACTATTAACTACTCAAATACAGCAATCACATGCAAAAATACAAGAATTAGATGAAGATTTGTTCCATTTAAGAGGAAATTCCATCACTGTTGAGGTGAATATGGCTCGTTTGTTTAATTATAGTGTAAAGTTGAAGAAGGAACGAGAGGCTGCTGCATTAACCGCAGGAAAATAGTTGTAGTACAAAAAAAATATTTGTTGTATTTAAGAAACTTCAAGCAAGCTTTACTAACCGTTTACTGCGTGAATACATTCGCTTTAGCTACTCACTGAGTAAACCAAATGAAAGGAGAGTAAAAGACATCAGAAGTCCGGCCCTAATGGCGAGGCCGCAATTTTGAAAAATTGAATGAGCGAAGATTTCAGAGAAGAAGAAGAAGTTAAAATGTCGAACTCTTCCTCGTTTGGGGGACTGGATCCATCGATGATCTCACGTAATGCATTGGTGAGTTCATTCGAGCGCAAGGAGGCGTTAATGTTCGTCGACTCGACGAATTCATTCCCTGATTGGCCATCTATTGATCGAGGAGATACAAATAGTAAGAAAGTACAATTTAATGCTGATTTAGGAGTTGAACAAGGTTTGAAAGAAGGAAAAGTTGTTGCAATGGTAGAAGAAAGTGCTACTTCTAAAGCACAGGATAGTAATATTATCGGTGCAGTCATTGATAATTCTATTACTGATAAAAAGATTGTAAAAGTACCATTGATTAAAAAAACTGTCGCACAAAGGAAAGCTAGTCGCAGTGGAGTGGAATCTGTAGATGCAGTTAGTTCAAGTAATAACATGTCCTCAATTAGTTCAGTTGAGAATAAGGAACCACAGAAACTTATTAATTCTGATCCATTTGATATACTTTCAAAAGCAGAAAGCCTCTTACAAGAAGTGAAACAAATTACATATAGCAGTAGCAATAAGCCTGACAACCGTGACCACACGTCACCTATAAGTATAGCAAGTTTCCCTGTTTCTGCATCTAGAGTTAACAATGCCAGTAATAGTGTAAGTGGCAACAATACTAAAATTGCAAATAATATTTCGTTTCCTCCATTGGAAATGAGTACAAACAAAGCGCGGCTTCGCGAGGATAGTGCGCAAATCGACTGGCTACTCAATGGCGTCAGTGATGTGTACGATGATGATTTTGAGAATATAATGAGTGATGAAGTCATTGAGGGCATCCTTAAGGACGGCGGTAAACCTCCCATGTCCCTGCTATTTCCCTCGTATTATGCAGCAAGTCAAGTCATTATGGATAAGTTGCTGGGAATCAAGTACTTGACGATCCACTTCAAGCACCTTATAGTCTACAGTATTAAATATGGAATACGTCGGGATTGTACTCACTTACTCATACATCTTCCTGTTGGATGCGTTCGCAAGCCCAATGAACCAGCCTCGATCATGGTACCGCTGGTAGAACTAGACATGGATCGCAGTTTAGTGGATGACAAGAAAGCTAAAGCAACCGGTAACATGTATAAAGATTACTACGTCGGAGGTCGAGACATCAACCACACGGTCACGGTGCCGTTAGAGTTGACAGATCAAGTCATCAAAGAGTGGATTAACGACACAACGAGTGAGTCCGCGAAGCCACGGGGAAGCATCAAGATCGAGCTTTGTTCTTACATCATCTCACCCAAGTACAGTGTGACATCGCGCACTAATTACAAGGCAGAACCCACAGTGTTTGCGTCTGTGGATATTCCGCTTGCAGGAATCCTCTCGTCCAAACTATTAGATGTGCTTGTGACTGCAGACTTGGACATCAATGAGGGGAACAACGCCAACGTCATCAATCGTATGAAGAACATGCCATATGCCAGAGCAATACAAGAGAAGCCGTTACACAGCAAGCTGGGAACATTGAACTGCCGTGTTACATTACATGAGAACAAGTTGGAGAAGAATGTGTCGTTGCCCATGCCTCCATCGCAGCTATTCGTTCCTCTGGATCCCGTGCCATACGACGCGCTTACGTCGGCTATGAACTATGTCCCTGTTGAAGCTAGTAAAGTCCCAAGTTCAATGGAGAAGCTCGGTGCGCACGTTGGAATCGTGGTGTATAACCTGAAGTTGAATGACCCACTGATGACGTACCTGCCCTCTGCAAACGCTGTCAATTGCACGATTTCGTTCAACTACAAACTATCTAAGATCTTGCGCGATGAGATAGTCACGACTGCGTACAGGCTGAACTCGAAGGTACACGACGTTAACCATGGTAAAATACACCTAGTAGATGATGCGCGTGCTTGGAAGCCGCCCGTTATTGAAGTGTGGGTGCATTGGCAGGATAGCAACCACACCAACTGCAATCGCATCGTTGGAATAGTGAAGATTCCCAGCAACGTCATCTTTGGCAATCTGACGAGTGTGATGCTCACCTCGCTCGACTCCAAGTTTGTTCTTGGCAGCGTTTTCCTGACTATTTTGATGGATGAGAATAAGGAGAAGATCGCCCTAGGCATACACAACTCGATCAGGACTTACTCGATACAGCATCCACCGGAGTATGACCCCGCCGCGGCGGCAGCAGCAGCGGTATCACATGGGACCAACGATGCCAGCACAGTAGTGTCCTCGCACGCACCTAACGATGCCATCAACGAGACCAACACGTCGAGTGCAATAGCAGTATCAGACGCGATGAACGACACCAACACAGTAGCGTCCTCCGCGTCGCATGTGAGCGCTGAGGCCAACCTCGAAGTGTCGCAAGAGGACGACTACGTCGTTGTTAATTATTCGACAAATACGTCGCTATGCAGTGGGCCCAACGCAGCAGAGTCGCCAGAAGTAAGTGATTATCAGAGCAAGAGTGACGTGTCGTACCTGGATGAAGTCGCGGACGACCTGGTTAGTGCAGTCACAGAAACAGATGTCAGTAAGAGTAAGGTGTATGTCTTGGATATCACAAGCGATGCCGTGAGAGCTCACGTGGGCAACGCGAATCGAATGAGTATTGAATCCGTTATATCGCAGGACAGTCTGAATGACGACGCGCCTCACCTATCCGTTGCGCCGCAACCCACGATGAACGCAGTGTCGGTATCAGTTGCGAGTGACGACATGGATGCGTTGCTGCATTTGTTGAATGATAAAAGCGCTGAAAGTGTTGCGCGTCCCGTTGAAACTGACTTGGCTCGCAGCGCTGCAAGTGTGCATCGCCCTTCTATGGTGAGTGTGATAGATATAATGATTGACAACACCTCGGCGCTGCTAGCTGCGGCAATGAACACGTCGCTCTCCTATGCATTGGGATACTATGTGTGCATTCAAACATCCGCGAGCAAAGTCTTGGCTCAAAGTTGGTGGGACAGTGAGTTTGAATATCTAAACGGTCGCTCTCAGTGCAAGTACTCCGACATAACGGATCCCAGCGGTGACGTTACAGTCGAAGTATTTGAGTGTGATATTGATGGCAACTTACCAGTCAACGCGAAGGTAATAGTCACCGGCAAGCTGAGAGGTGACGCCATCCACTCGGTGATCCAGTCCATCGGCTCCTCCGAGGTGGTGCAGATACCGCTGCACGCTGTGGATGCCAGTATCGTCCTGCAAGATGCCACTCTCAACTTGCTTCTATCTCATAGATTGGAGCCGCTTCCTGTTGCATCTTTGCTGTCATCTAACGTAGATAACGGTGTCAACAGCAGTCACAACTCCGCGGAGTTCGTTGAAGAAGAAGAAGAAGAAGAAGAAGAAGAAGAAGAAGAGGAGGAGGAGAGTGTCGTTACAGCCCATCCAACGGCTAGTACCGAGCCCACTTTCAACGACATCCAGCACTCGGAGGCAGTAGACGAGCTAGGGCTGTCTGTGACCATCCAAAGAGTCAACATCGATGACGTTAGTAGGTACATTGAGACCTCGATCAGCAACAAGGTGATTTGCAGCTGCAAGGTGGCATACCCTAACGTAGTCGGCGCAACTGCCACGTCTTTCTTGACAGATCCGTTGCCATTGCAATCAGGTGTCGCTATTAACCAGAAGCAAGAAATATGGCTACGAGTCCCGCAGCGAAGTCAAACGAACTCCAGCGTGACTAGCTTGAGTGGTAAAGACACCGCCGTTATTAATCCCTCCTTGGTGGGGTTCAAGGACACCGCCTTGGATGTGTCGGTGTACATCAATACCCTCACGAGTGCAGTGGGTTGTGCAACAGTAGACTTGTCTATGCTAGCCATTGGCATGCCATGCATCAGTGGTTGGTACCACATAGTTGACTCTGCAGGAAGCATCGGACAGCTGAAGATAACGGTGACGCAAGCTGGCTTGGAGAACATACGCACGTCGTATGACGCAGAGACCCTCGCATTCACTAGCCAGGATGTGGATGGCGAGACAGTGCGCACGAGTATCGGGTACAACACACTCAAGCAGCAACTCCAGAGTTTGCAGGACATTAATAGCAGGCTCTCCAGTAGGGCGTCGGATGAGGAGGAGAGAGTGCCTGCGATACTACAACCCAGCAACGTACACAGCGACGACTACGAGTCTGATGAGTTCGAGCTAGAGAGTATCACTCCTCGAACATCTGTTGTTGCGCAACCAACTGCCACCGAGTCCTCACCTGAGTCAGACTCCACGTTGCGGTCGACCCAGTCGCCTATTCTGCATCCCAGCTACGACGACAACCTGAATGAGTCGTTCACTAGCTCCTACAGCAAATCAAAGAGTCCGTTGGTGGTTGCCAGGAGCGACAACTACCTCTTGAACATACTGCCTCACGGCACCATGTTGTCTGACAACAGCAGCACAAGTAGTGGGCCTTTGGCGCAGACCAACCCAACCGATGACGAGGTCAACATGGGCGACACCAGCGAGTACTCCAACTCGTCATACGACGACATCGTGGAGAGCAGAGATGACACGCCAGTCAAGTCCCCTTTCGACTATAGCAACAGCAGCGACGTGGAGTACGACTTTGATTTCAATAATAACGACGACATGGAAGAGAAGGAGCAGGGCTCCGCCTCGCAGTCGATTAGTGAGGCTTCCAGTGTTGTTGCGCTAGACAAGTATGATCGACGATACTCCGACATGGATTACTACGCCATCATGGAAGACTCGGGATCTGGCTCGATGAGCCCTGGTGACAACGACGCCGAGTACGGCTTGTCACTAGAGTCCCTAACCATTGACGTGGACAAGGACGGCCTCCCGCCATCCCTTTCTGCGAATATTATTGCCATGTTAGAGCAGGAAAGTGCGTCGAATGCATCGACTCCAACGATCTCGCCGTTATCCCCAGCTAACTTCGGCTTTGACAGCGATGGTCTCCCAGCCTCTCTCTCTGCAGGCATAATCCAGCAGAACGAGGTTAGTGTGGCTAGTACCTTCGCAGCTGACGAGGACGGCCTCCCGCCATCTCTGTCGGAGAAGATGATTGCGATGTACAACCAGCAGAATGAGTCAACCGTTTCCAGTAATTTTGCGGTTGACGAGGAAGATATGTCGATGTCGCCGCCTCCTCACTCTGCCAAGCTCACTCCTATCAATGTGGAAGTGACTGCGCATGAAACGGTTGCTGAGGAGGACGCGTCACCAACCACCGCCAAGATCCGTCGGATATTGCATGAGGAGTTGGATAAAGCGTTGGTAGTCAAGGGACTTGCAGTGGTTGAAGGTGAGACACCAACTCCCGCTGCCACTGTCACGCGCGACGTGGTTCCCGCAGTACCCGAACCACCACGTGTAACAATCCCGGAGAAGGAACCTGTAGTAACCAAGAAATCTAATGAGTTATCAGCGCGCATAGCCCGTGCCGTTGGCAGCCTCCATATGCAGCAGGCCAAGGTCACCACCAAGACGCCTGGCAAGCAACGGGTGTTCCTAGACCAGGAGACTGAGCGCATAAGCAAGATCATGTTGGGCGCCGCAAGGAAGTGAGTCAAGAAGAACCAAGTAATTTTGTATTTTGTATCTATAATCAACAAGTAAGTGCTATGTGCTTATGTACAGGGTGTGGGTTCTATTCTAGCTGCGCGCGCGAGCAACTCACTCGAAATCTTCGGCAAATTTGGCATAAATTGTCTTGAGGTTCTCCGAGTTGAAAATATCTTTGATGAACGTGGGGGCGACTAGAGGGAATGAGTAAGTGAGTAAGTGAGTGATTGAGTGAGTAAGTGAGTGAGTGAGTAAGTGAGTGAGTGAGTGAATGCGCAGTAATGGCGTTATGCGAGTACCTAACAGCTTTCGTTTGCTGAGGTAGTGATACAAATGGCCCACTACAATACCCAAGAAGTCGGCAACGGGCAGCTCTCCCTCCAACACAAGAGTCTGCAGGCAGAAGAACCAGGGCAGCAGCTCCGACTTGGTCACGAACAGGTCCATGACGTTGACGTCGGTCCCCTCGAAGATCCTCGCCCATATGTACACTAAGAATGTTGACAAATTATGCCCTAAAAATTGTGGTGACAACCTAGAACAAGGCGCAGTTAGGATGTGTTCAGTGAGTGAGTGAGTGAGTGAGTGAGTGAGTAAGAGCTGGTGCAGATGAAACACTTACCCAAGTACACTATATCCTACCAACAGTGTAGACGCACCAAATATCATCATGACTAAGAAATCATGAGGTGTTTTATAATTGATTTTCTCCAACTGCCCCATATATGTCCACACAAAGTGGATGGTCAGCAGGTAGTTGAGTCCGAATGGACCGTAGAACAAGAAGGAGGTGATGGGTCGCCACAACTGCAAGCCACCAAGCGTTTGCTTCCAATCTAGATTCAATATACTTGGCCATTTATTTTTATTTAATAAAAATGTACCTAATGTAATAACAACAGAAGCACCTATATATATCTGTGTCATTGGTGGTGTCTTCGTCCACAAGTCTTGCAACGATCGCACTAGTTCATTTGATGATCCTATTCCTCCTCCTTCATTATTTACAATATTATAATCCTCGTCGTCGGCACCAAGCTCGTTATCACCTTCATCTTCTTCATCTGGTAAATCTTTCAGTGTTTTTTCTTTCTTTTTACCTCCTTTTATACTGCATAATCTTCTACTTATGCTTGTAATATGTCTTTGTCGTAATGAATACCTATTTACACGATCAGAATCCCCCTTCTGCAAGCCCCCAATAACCGCAAGCCGCGCCAATGTATCACTAGCACTAGCAATGTGGCAACATAGCAGGAAAAAAATTAATATCCCAAGCGAAGACGCCATATTTTTTTTGACGTATGTATGTGTCCTCACGGAGGCCAAGCTCACGTACCGGTACCGGTGCGGAGAAGAAAGAAGTCCAAGACAAAAAGTGTCGGTTATTTACAAATACAGAGGGCTGTGGACGCCCTAACTATGAGTTTCTGCGCTTCGATAGCTTTTCGTAGATATTTTCTATCGCTTCGGTGTGATGGTAAGGCAGCTGATCGCCTGTTGGGACAGTGAGTAAGTGAGTAAGTGAGTACATGAGTGAGTAAGTAACTGACCAGTAATTGTGTAATATCTGAAGAACAAGTGTAAAAACGGCTTCACCAGAAGAGGAAACTCCTCCGCGTCTTGCAGCACCATGTCAAAGACGTAGGAGCGGAACATGAGGACAAACAGGACTTGCGCGAGACACTCCACTTGAATATTATTGTTTCCCACGTTAACCAGCTGCCGAGAGAGCTTGTGGATGATGAGTTGGTCCATAATTCCTTGGTACAACAGAAATAAATCAGCCAGTCTACTTGCTATACGATGGCATGTCCGTTGCGTGGATGTAAGGACGGCGCCTCCCATGCTGGTACTCAACTCTAACCTTGCTTTGATAGCCACCTTGTTGATGAACAGCACGGCGTCGGTAACCACCAGATCACTGTTGTCTAGTAGTACCTCGGTAGCTAGTAATAGTTGCTTCTGCAATGGCGCTGCTGGTGTGGACATGCTCTCTTGGTCCACGAGGTATTGGTGGCTAGTATAGTCGGCGTGCAGGTACTGCACCTCCAACAAGTCCGTCCACAGCTCGCTGAAGGAACGGCATAAGATCATGAGGTTTCTCTCCAATATATTCAACTTACTCGCTATAAGCATGTCAACTGTCTTGAGCATTGGCAGTGCCCCGCCACCTATAGACTGAGGCAGTGGCGGCAGACCCGAGGACACTGGGTCCATCTCCCGGTAGCTGTTGTCCCGGTCCACGTCTATGTTGGCATTCTCTTCAATCACCTCAATAGAGACACGCACAAGCTGGTAATCAGCTTTATTATCAACATTTTCAATAACAAAATAGGTAAAAAAGGATCCTAAAACAGCGCGATAGAAGTACAACGTGAGTGAGAAGGAGTTGGCCACGTCGATGCTGCCGCGGTTCTGCCCGAAGATCAGCCAAGATGCGCTATTGTTGACCATATGCAGGATCTTGAAGCGAACTTGGTCGATAGCAGAGCAATTCTCGAGTGTTATTAACCACTCAATACTCTCTTGACCGAGGATTTGCTGGCCTAAATTGATCTCAAACACGCAGTCTTGTGTGTCTACAACCGGTGTCACACCTCGCAAGCGGATCTTGGGTTTCTCTCTGACTTCCGGTCCAAGTTGTGCAGCGGATGGCTTGCGTGACACATCTGCGGACGCGGATGCACTCAGCGCTTTCTCACTCATGTTTGCGCTATGCACCGAGCTCCCGTCATTGTCGTCGTAGTTACCAAGCAGGTTGTCGTGGCTATGCGCACCTCCCAAGTGGATCTTCGACCGGTTAGTATTCGTTAACGGCTTGGAGATGATGATGGGCAAGGCGATCTTAGAGGCCAACAGCACCTGTATAAGCTGCGGTGGATGAGTGAAATCGAACTCGTCGTCGTAGATGTCCACACTCATGTCCATGATGGTCATCAGTCCGTTGCTGCTGCTGTCGCTGTGGTCTTGCTTGCATGTAATTACCTCGTGATCCCCAATATTCGGGGTGTTGCCAGGGCGCAGAAGGATGCGAATTACACACGTAGATAACGGTGGGATGCTGCCCATACTGGGCTCTGCCAGCACCATGATCGTGTCATACTCCCCTTCGTTGTCGTCGTTGAACTTCAGGCGCATCCCCAAGTGCTTATAGAACTTAGGTTTCGTTGTGTACAGCACGGGTGTTGATGAGGCGTTATACACGGTCACCGCCGTTGCCTCCGTCTCTAGACGCAGTGACGGGTTGCTCCGCGCATCCCCCACAGGGGATCCCTCGCTTGTTGCTGCGTTATCAATCGCAATGAAGCTGATATTCTTCACTTCCAGCTCATTCTGCAGTTGGATTGTGGGACCGGGCTGCAAGCGACCGCAGACATCTAGCCGGTACACCTCATTCTCTACTTCATCCTGTTCATTCAACACCAACAGCTCCACAGCGCCCAGAGTAACGGATCCCAGCTGCGCCCCGACATCCGATAAGTCTTCTGGTGTTACACTACTGATATACCGCAAGATTTCACGTGTTATACGCGCATCTGCATGGGATTCAAAGGTTATCTTGATCTCGTTGCTGTCACCTGGCAGGACGTGGAAAGAGTCGTTAGTCCTCAGCTGAATGAGCTCGTTGTTACTCGAGTCAGCAAGTGCGGCGGGACCGCTGCTAGTGAGCTGGAAGAGCTCATTCGAGCCAGATACCGCTATATTCATGAGTAAAACCTGCTGCAACTCACGCGGGATGTGCAAGCTCAAGCGGATCTTCAAGAGGCGGTTCAAGTTGTTGCGCAGCACTAACTTGACGTTTGCTAAGCTATCTACATTAGCCGTTACATTATTACTAGGAACAAGGACCGGTTCCGCTGCAGTGATGACGTGGTGATGACTGCTCTCATCCATAGCAACCACATCTTGCTCCATCGCGGACAGTAACAAGCTGATGGCGCTCTTGTTGTCGATGTCCAGCTTCAGCCGCAACTCCGTCGCTTGGTTGTAACAACAATTTGTTAGAAAAAAATTTATATCGAGGGCCGTGCACGTAATCCCTAAGTCCTGCGGGATAAATCCCGTTACATTGAAATTACTTAGGGATTTGCCAGGTAAAGTGAATGAGTCAGTGACTAGGGTGTCGATAGACTCGCTTGTAAGTACTAACCAAGGCGGCAAGTTAGCTAGGGTAATAGGGACCGGCAAGTCACATGTATTGCGGATAGAAAAGGTGTGGATCACCTTGTATCCTCTTCGATACTCTCCTAGGTGTGCTGCCAGCTGTGCCGCGGGGATTTCGATCCTTGGCACGATGACGTTGCACAGCAACTCTTGATAAGCAAGAAATGGGATACAATCAAGACCGGTGGCAGTGGTACCGGCGACGATAAAACCTAACTTCCCTTTCAATAGCACGCTGTTACCGTTGTCGAGGGCGCTGCGGCTGCGCGACGGGACGGGGATTAGGGATCCCACCTGGCCGCATACTCGCACTGTTACTTCCGTGTTTGCAGGGATTACGATATCCACACCACATCGTTGATAGGTGTCCGTTGTACCGGTGGTGAGAGAATCCCCACGAGTAACACACTCAGATTCAACACCCATAACTTCAACACTTAACGGCAAATTAGCCAACGGATATATCTGCAGCGTTTCTGCCGTGTTATTCCGGATCTTGTAGAGGCCGACGGTATTCAACGGATCCGCGCAACGGACTAGCTCGTACTTCCCCGCAACGGCGCCGTCCGCCCGCACATAGAGCTGCGTCGGGCTCGTGCTGCAGTACACCGTCCCGTCGTTGATCCCGTCACCTACCTCATTATTATCGAGGGATTCTATTTCACCTTCACGCGCCGGTACCGCACCGACAGAAACCACACCCATCGCAGCAGGGTCGAAAAATACGGATATATCCGTTGAGTGCACATCTTTTGTGTTAACATTTTCAATAACTAGGTTGTGCGTCCACAGCCCTTTTGTTTCATTTGTGAAAATGATGACGTAGTTAACGGTCTTGGCCTGGGCCGGGTTCAGGGTGGCCACACCCATTGTGTCGACGTCATCGAGGATGAACACTTGGATCGCGTGGCTCAGCTTACTGTTGGTGTAGTTCTTGATCCACCTCGCGCTGTAACGGTCACTCAACGGGAAATTGCATCCGATACACAGGGATTGGTGGTCCTAGGAAGGCCGGTGGTGAGGGAGTAGTGAGTGAGTGAGATAGGGATCAGGGAAGGGTGTGGAGAGAGGTGGGTTGAGTAGGGATTGGATAGAGGGATTTACCTTGTATTGATAGCGCAGCGGGAAGGTGGGTGAGATATTCTCGAGTTGGAACGATCCCTTGATGGCGTACAACTGCTGCAGCAGCGACACCTTGCAGATCCTGTTTTTCTGATGCAAAAGTATCTGCAGAAAGTGGTTGGGATCGCATTTCTGGTTGCTATTCACCGCTTTTTCATGGATATTTTGCAGCGGGACGTAGTGTAACTTCGGGGTAACCGCGCTTATACGCAGTAGTGAGTACCCTACAATAGCCTTGAATGCAACGGTTGTTTCAAATAATTTCCGGTTAGGTCCCAACGCTTCTGCGCTTGGCAACACACTTACCGGGATCGCACTCACCGAGGGAAGTAGCGGTTGGTCCACGGGATCATCCGCAAAGAAAACAAGTCTCACACCTCCTACTAGCTCGCGGCCCGTGAGGTACTTGTTCTTCTTCGTACTCTCTTCAGCGTACCATTTCTCCGACACACTCTTGGAAGCGGGTCGGATCACGATGTGCAGCACCGTCTCCGCCTTACTCACCACCGAGTTACTACTACTACTAATCCCTATGCGGGATTTAGTACCGATATCACGGGTACCGGTATTGTTGGGTGGTAATTTTAAACCAACAACACTTTGAGTACAATTTTCATCGGCATAAATAAAGCATTGGGACTTGAGGTTACTCACGGCGGTAACGGATATCATCATAGAGGACACGTTTCTCACCCGGAGCCGGTACTTATACTCATTAGAAATGGGTGTGGAAAGCTGTTCATTAGGGATTTGAATTAAACCAAAATCTAATTGTTTAATTTTCTTTTCTGTGTCGTTGCTACTCACAAGCGCGTCTAGAAGATCTGGGAAAATCACAAATTGCGACTGGGAAACGATGACGTTCGCGATCAAAGTGATCCGGTTCAGGTCGAACTGGTCGTTCATATTCCGGACCCACAGCTCCTGCTCAAACTTGCCTAAGTGAGTGAGTGAGTGAGTAGATGCGTGCGTGAGTAGATGCGTGAGTGAGTGAGTGAGTGAGTAGGTGAGCTTACCTGGTGATGTTGCACTAAAAACACACTCAACTTCTTTTGTACTACATCCTGGTATAATACCGGTGTGACCAGAAATAAAATCCACACTCCCAACAGTCCGGGCAACAATACTAACGGTCGCCGGCGACGTGACATAGTGCAGCTCGTCCTCGGAAAGGTTGTGGATTAAAGCAGGAATTTTTACTATACTTCCCACCGGTACCTCCCCAAAATTTAAAGTTTTTTCAACTTTAAAAACTGATTTATGTTCGAGTACCCACACAATAGGCACGTATTGCACGTCTTCGGTGTCCTCCGAGTACCTGCGCCTCGAGTCGGACTCTAATACCGTGCGAATCCCTAACATTCCAACAATTTTGATGTCATCGGCCTTCTCGACATCCACACCCTTGGCTATTAGATTTTGTTTAATTGCATCAACATTTGGAGGTGGTAGCTGTACTAAGCACTCGAAGTAGCCGTTAATCCCGATTTTACATTTGAAATTATTTGTTTTATTTTCTTCATTTGTTTCTGTTATAGCCGTTATTCCCACCCCGGAGCCGGACCCGACTGAAAAAGTAAGTTTGCCATGAAGTGTGGGATCATACAGCTCGTAGTGCGTCGAGGTGGTGTCTGCGTCGGGTCTCACGTCGATGCTATTCACTACTGAAATCTCCATAATAATTTCTTCGTTGAGTAGGGATGCGATGGACACACAACCCCGCAGCATGCGGTCCTTCGACGGTTGGACTAGTTTCATCGACATACCAAGGATGTTGTAGTTGATGAAGCGGTACATGGGTGACAGCTGGCGGGTGTGGAGGGATGACCACTGAGCAACACTGGTTAAGAAGCAGTTTGCCATAGAACGGAGTAATTTGTTTGAAACAGTGTATTTGCTCGTTGATGAAGGCGATCCCGCGGCATCCTTGCTGTCAATACGACTGATTTCCACACCACCATTGCTACTACTACTGCTACCGGTCACCACGTTAGGGGATGGCGACAGTGCCGCTGTCAAGGCCTGCCTTGATGGGTAAACCATTGCACCAAAATGTGTAACTTTAATCAAATCTTCATTCTTACATTCGTAGATGCGCAAGTAGCCTTTAAACGGCAACGATCCCTTCCAATGCCGGTAGTAGATGCCGGGCATAAAGGTGATCTTCACGCGGATCACCTCTTCCACCTCTGGTCCAACCACCAAGTGATACGTTACATCTGATTCACCTATAATTTTTGTTGGTTTTCTTTCACTTTTTATTGGGATAGTTTTAACGGCAGTTGATGGGGTTTGAGGGGTGTATGGAGTGATTGTTTCATCAATAGATCCGGTGGAACCCGCTCGATCCCGACCACTCACGGACCCGGATCTCTCACGACCTTTCTTCTCTTTCCCCCCTTCTTTCTCGGCATCCGAGTCCCCTTCATCCACTACTGTAACCAGGATCTCACCTGCTAACGTCGCCTTTGTTTGCCTGATTTTATTCTCATATTTCTGTATTTTCTCCGGCTTGTTCTTGCGGATTGCTATCTTCAACTTCTGTTGGAAGTGCTCAAGTTTGTCTTCTAAAATTGCTTTTTGCTCCTGCGGCAGCGCACTGCTAGCACTACTCACCTCCTGGGTGATGTTCTCGAACCGGCAAGACAGCGACAAAATTGACTGTAATATCTCGGGGATTGGCTCAAACGGAACAAATTTGGGACCGCGGAAGGTGGTGTCAGGAGTGTCTTTGCTGTTGCTGCGCTCACTAGGTGTCTCGCTACTCAGCGCGGGACCAGTAGTAGCAGCTGATGTGATGAGTGAAGTGCTGGTGGTAGTGATGCCAGGAGCGAGGAACAGTGATATGGCGTCGTAGTGAGCGGCGTCTACAATAAACTGGCGGGATTTCGTTGTAGTATTACGGATGCGGAATGTCACCATGAAGTCACAACTCTCCCCAACGGCTATGTCGCCAAGGAATATAGGTGGCACACTAATCCCTTCATTGATCTCGATAGCTGACAGTGACGTCAATAGCTCATCCTTCAAGTGGTAGTTACTCAAGAGGTCAATAGAAGAGTCTGCACTCACACTCTCTGCGTTGTTGTACCCAGCTGGGATGACGACTCTGTTGTTATACAGCTCATGGGACTCGTAAGGGCAGTGCAGCAGCTGGAACGACTCGGGCTTGATCACCTTGGCTTTGACAATGATGTAGATGACGTTAGTCGGGTCCAAAACATTCTCAATTTGAATGGTTTCTTCAAACGAACCAGCTAACGTAGGCTTTAAAGTGAACTCAATAACTGATGAAGCCTGTGGCTGAATGATGCTCTTGCGACCCGATGAGATGGTCAAGAAACCAGAGGAGATAGAGCCACTTTTGGAGATGGAGTACATGCACGGGATGATGGAGCGGTTGACGATAGTGACTCCTCTCGTGCTGGTGTCGCCAACCACAATACGACCGAAATTTATATTCTTTTGCAATGCAATCATCTCAGACCGGCATACATGGCCTCTTATTGGCAGCACGCGAGGTTTTAACGGCTCTCCGCGGACTAGGTTAGAACTACCAACTGTGTTATTACTTTCATTTTTCTTTACTTTCAACATTTCTACGTGAGTAGAATCAACGGATACTAGCTTGACTTGCAGCGCGCGTTCAATAGGGTTATAGTCCAACTCTTCATCCAATTTAGTCTTCTTAGCGCTGGTGTCATCGCCGTTGCCTCCTGTTATGCTGCTCCCTGACTTCGGAGTAAAAATCACCAAGAAATGAAAGGATTTACCCGCCGGTATCGTGACCATCTGATCTGGTTGCACCTGGTAAAGCCTGCTCTCGCCCTTCATGAGTAAGTCGATCTCGCGGTAGCATCGCTGGATGGAATGAACACTATTGTTTATACTGTCAATGCTTTTGTCGGCATCAATACTCAGTTGCATGCTGCCATTAGTAGTGCTGTTGGCGTCCTTGAACTCGTCGCTCTTTGACTCACTACCTGTCGAGTCCTTCAACAAGTAAAATGGACTGCTTTCCTTGGTTAGCAGCAGCAATGGGTCGTTGTTATCAAACTTCAACTTCTCTAGTGCATGCTGCATCGGGTCAATGCCAACAGGCTTCGTAACGGTCTCTTTTCCGGTCGTGATCGCCATTAACTTGATGTTACTGATACTATCTACTTTAGGAACAGTTAAATCAGACTCAGAGCCTGATCGTTTCATATCAGCGCGTATGTCATCAACGACACCCTTGGCGGTGTCCCGACTCGACTCATTACCAGACTTTGTAGCCGTTACTGACGGTGTGTCATCGTGGCTAAAGCTAGATGTCCGCCTTGTAGCAGTGCGATTGTTGCCCCATTTAAGTGCTTCAATCTTATCACTTAGGCTGTTCATGTCCGTTGAGCTATCCGTGCTTGTGGTTATAGTACTTGGCATTGATGTGGCGGAGCCAGTTAACTCTTTCGACGGAGGTGAGATAAGCAGGTAGACTTGTATGTCACCATCTCTGTTATTGTTTATACAAACCGCGTCATTATTCTCACCGACCCACGATGACAGCGCCTCTAACTGCAGCGTCAATGGCTCGGAGTAGATATTCTTGATACTGAAACACCTGTAGGAGAAAATAGTTAGAAGGAGGAATAATAGAAGACAGACCGAGGTACTCACCTGAAGTTTGCCATGTTATACAAGCATTTGTCGTAGTATAACTGCAACATGCGCTCGCTGTTATACGTGTATATCTTGTAGAACAACGAGTGCAGCAGGACCTGCTGTGTGTCGACATTCTTGGCTCGTATCTCCACGACATTAATATTCGTACTGTTGTTGTTGTTGAGTAAGAACATGTTGCGCTTGTAGTCGGTATTCTCTATACGCGCAACATAGTCGATGTGCAGCGGCAACCGCTGTCGAGGTGGTATCCGCAGCTCTTTCTCGATGATACTCAGGGTTTCACTCTCTACCGACGGGATGACTGTCGCTGGCAAGTCGCTGTTATTGGTAACCAGGAAGGTGGCGGAGCGGTACTGGCCTACTTTGCACTCCCCTAGGTCATACATAGTAGGAGCCACGCTGATGGAGGAGATGCACGTGCGGGCTCGACATAGTATATTCTTGATTCTTAATGGCGAAATACCTGGTGAATGAGATTAATGATGAGCGAGGGAATCAGTGAGTGAGTGAGTGAGTGGATGGTACCTTCGTTCCCAAGACTATCATCTCTAATATTGCGCTTCTTGTAGTTGTTGTTGATGTCATAAAATTGGTCTAACTCAGTCAAACGAGTCGATGGAAATGCCGAGAACGAGTCATGTCGCTGCCGTTCCTTCCAACTAATAATTATTTTTAGTTTGCGACCTACCAGGGAGCCAGGATCCTTACTGCTGTTGCACTCCATCGATGGCGAGAAAGTCATAATCACCAGCCGCGTGGCGCCGGCCGCTAGATACAAGAACTCTTTCTCATTGCTACCAGTGCTCCTAGTGCTCGTTTCATGAGAGTCGTCGTCGTGTGCCACGTAATTCTGATAATTAGTAACCTTGAACTGATTGCGGAGATTCCCTGTGCTGGAAGTCACGTCTGTGGAGAGCGGACCACCTGGCCGGGTCGCTTTATTGCTGCTTACAAAGAGCCTGTACTCATCGCCCAAGATGTGTCGATGATAGTCTTTCTTGTACAAATCAGTCACCTCATAAGTGTCCCCATCCAATCCTAACGGCAGCGAGTAACCAGTCAAGAAATCCTGGCTGACAGTGATACTTGACAGCTTACTCACGCTATTCATGCTCCGAAATGTGTTGAGGTTATTCCACGAAAGCGTGTTGCTTCCACTGTCATTCTTGTTCTTATTACTCCCTCCTTCACTTGGAGGAATCAGTGATAAGGTCGTCGTCGACGGCTTACTTGTCATAGCGCCGCCGTTATGCACACTATTATGCATACTGCGATCGAGCGCGTTGCTGCTGTCTTGACTCTGTTGCATGAACCTTCCAGTCGTGTCAAAGCTAATTTCTTCGGGGAAATTACTGTTGATTTGAAAGGAAAGCTCGTCTTTCGACGTATTCTTAAGCCACAATCGCTTGGTGATTGGAACACCGCAAAAGCAGTCCCCCAACTCTAGAATCTGTCCAGTTTGCAAGGCGACACCGTTGTCGTACTCTACGCTGAACACGTCATCCTCCTCCTTGAGGATCGTGTGGACTTTGCAGGTTATTCCCAGATTATTCAACGGATTTGTTAGATTTTCAAAACGGAAGTTATAGCTGCAATATCCCAACTCTGTTGCTTTGAATGAGATTCGAATCCGTTTCGATGCAAAGGCGTTAAGCACTAAGGAATCGTTTTGCGTGTCGCCGTAAGGCAGCACGCGACCGGTGTCGTACTCCTGAAATATCAGTGGGCAAATGGTGTCATTAGGACCATCTGGCACGTAGTTGATCTTGGCGTATAACGGACACTCGGATCGATTCCACAGCTGAAAGTCCCTGCGTAAGTAACAGAAAGTAAGTACATGGCACGAAATAAGGAAAGAGGAGAGAGTAACCTGATATATGTATTATTCAGAATGCACGAGTCGAAGTCTATCTCCTTTTCGTCGATGTGCAAAATGGGTGTGCAAAGCGTGGAGTTGATGTTGATGATACTCTCGTTAATTCGTTCCGATGAGAAATCAGATACTTTAATGTCGTCATTACCTCCAGTAATTGTAGGTAATGAATAAGTGACACAAAGTTTCAATGATATCTTAAATAATGAGGTGCGGCCATGTCTTGGTGATGTGCCATCATAATCGCATACAAATAATGGGATCAATACAACGACGATATTCACTGACTGTTGAGACTTTAAGATAATATTGTCGATACCATGATGCCTGGAGTTGTCATCCATCTCTTGAGTCAATGCAGCATTGTATGACTCATTCAATTCGTTCAAATATTGATGTAAGTTACTACTTGTACTATAAATATAAAGAGTAAATAGAAATGGGAGGGAAATAAGAAAATTTAATTACCTATTGCTCTCTTGATCATAAGTGTGATACATATATATCATCACAGGCACATTACTACTGGGCACCGGATTGAACTTGGTGGCATCAATAGCCAGTTTGATGTGGTGTGGACTTGTGTTTCTAACATTTAATACTTTAATGAACGACGTCGATGGCGTGATAGTGTTATTCGCAGCAGGCACATAAGGAATGAATCCAAAGTCCAAATCTTTGGATGAAATTTGCAGCATTGTAATGTGCACGAGGCAGAAGAGCCACACGTGAGAAGAAAATGCTGTACAAAGGACCTACAAAGGTCGGATTGCCCTTCGACGATTGAAAAGTTTGTAGGTATGAAATTCAATGAAAGAGGGTGTGGAATGTTAGTTCCCCTCTCCTATCGATAAGGTCATAAGATAAGTGGTAATAATAATAAATATCACTTAGATCTCCCCAATTTAAACCAACCGATGCAATATTAAGACTTTTTTCTAACAAAAATTACTCCCTATTCCGGCATTGTGTGGAAATAATTATCATCCTAACAAAGACGTAGATATAAATCCACTCGTCGCTCACGTGATAAATATCGCGGCCAGTTCTTTGTTGTATTTCTTTATTCTAGTAGGTAAATTTGAGTGGCCAGCGTCGGATCAACGTTAGAACAGAGTCCTTTTTTCTTCGTAAAATCGGAATTTTGGGGAACACCCACGGTAAAGGGAAGGATGAAGTCGTCAAGTAACCATCAGCTTGTGTCCAGATAAAAGCATAATTTAGATAGCTGATTAGGTACGAGTTACTCAAACTTACATATTACTACTAATTTGATTGATTCTTTAATTATTAAAACTCTTTCTAAGTTATTAATATCCTTATTAGATTTACTTTTAAAATCGTTGTAGGTACAAAAATTAAGCGCACAATGTACTCATTTTAAACTAACTAACTTACTTAGTCGCTGGCTCACACGCACAGTATATATTTACTAATTACTGCAAGTATTCGGGGAATAAGTTTACTGGATCATTGGATGAATGATGATGAATGATGATGATTCTATGACAGTTGTGTCAAATATTGTTCTAGGTAGCCTATTAATAATAATGCGACTTCATTTGCATGTGGGCATATTTATCGTTGCGATGAGTGCATTATTCGTTGGTATTGATGCCTCTTGTGCACAATGCACGGATCAATCGCATTTTTACGTAAAGATTCAAAAGCAAACTGCTGCCTCTGAATGTCCATATGGAGATGAAATTATTAATCTAGGGGAAATCGTTGTATATAGCAATGGGAAGTTGCTGGCTAATTCGAAAATTGCAAGTACGGCTAGCTCAATTTATAATGCAGCTGCCGTTTTCCCTCCGGAGTACTGTAATGACAACGATCCCTCAACTTTTTGTAGTACTGCATTTTGTGATGTAGATGCCTGGTTTTTGTTGGATACTGGTACTACCCAGATTGATACAGTTGTGGTCAAAAATCGTGTGGATTGCTGCGGATTTCGAATAAACACAGCGAGTATTACTTTTTATTACGGCAGCAATTTATATTATTCCTCTACCTTTTCATCTGTAGGGCTCTCGTTATCTAGCTATACATTCAACAATGCAGTAAACGTTATTACCACAATAGCAGGTACTGGTTCTGTTGGGTACAGTGGTGATGCTGGCCAAGCAGCTAGTGCTACACTTAATTCTCCCTCTGGAATCGATATCGACAGTAGCGGGAATGTTATCTTTGCCGATGCTTTAAATCACCGTGTGCGTATGATCACAGTATCAACAGGTATAATCACAACAATTGCAGGCATCGACACTGATGGGTTTAGTGGTGACGGCGGTCAAGCTTCTAGCGCTGCACTGAATTGGCCATGTGGGTTGTTCATCGATACTTCAGGTAATGCAATCAAAGCATAAAATAATATACTTAAATAACGACTCGGCGTTATGCCCAATACCCAAATACGTACTTACTCGCTTACTACGCTCTTGACTCGTCATCGATAGGAAACATCTACTTCGCTGATAGATTTAATCATCGTATTCGTAAAATCGCTGCATCAACAAGTGCTATCTCAACGGTCGCAGGTTGTTCGGACTCTACCTATACGGGCGATAATATACAAGCCACCAGTTCGGGTCTTAACCAGCCTATTGGTGTTGCAGTTGATACATCTGGTAAGCAATTCTATACTAGTAAACTGTCGACAAAGACTAATTTTGATGGATTATTTAGGTAATATATACATTGCTGATGCCGTTAATAACCGTGTTCGCAAGGTTATTGCCTCTACAAGCATCATAATTACTATAGCTGGGACAGGTGCGGAGGGGTATAGTGGTGATGGAGGCCAAGCAACATCTGCTTCAACTCAATATCCTCACGGTGTTAATCTTGATCGTGTTGGTAATGTCTACTTCGGTGTCGGGAACAGTTATAATGGCGTTCGCAAGATAACGGTCTCCACCGGGGTAATCACCACAGTCACAGGAATTGGAAGTGCTAGTGGTGGGTACAATGGAGACAATATTCAAGCCACCGCTGCTACATTCAATGACCCTGTTGATGTAGTATTAGATCACTCCGGGAACCTGTACATCTGTGATAAAAGTAATCACCGAGTCCGTAAAGTTGATGTATCAACCGGCTTAGTCACCACTGTTATAGGTACAGGCGCTGCATCGTCAACAGGCGACGGATCTTATAGTACATCCGCTACTGTAAATGCACCACATTTCAGTCGTTTTGATAGTGCTGGTAATTTCTATATATCTGAATTTGGCGGTAATCGCATTAGGAAAATATCACAACTTGTTGATGCTACGCCAAGTAATGCTCCTACCCAGTATCCAACATTAGCACCTAGCAGTTCTAGTATAATCTCTACATTTGCTGGGAACGGAAATACTGATGATTATGGCGATGGATTAGCTGCAACTGCTGCCAGCTTCAGTAACCCAGCGGGAGTTGTCGTTGATAGCAATAATAACGTGTACTTCAATGACATGTGGCATTATAAACTTCGTAAGATCTCGTCTGCAACTGGTATCATAACAACATATGCAGGCACCGGAGGCTATTGTTGCGCAGGTGCAGGAGGTCTAGCAACATCCGCAACTCTTGATACTCCAAACGGGTTGGCTATCGACTCATCAGGTATTCACATTTCATTACTTCGATTACTTGTCATTAGAATTATTTTAAATTAATGTTACAGATAATATTTACATCGGTATCTACGGCGGTACTAGCTCGTCGCGGCAATATAAGATTACTATGTCGACAAATATTATCACAAATACTAACCACTATGGTAGTTTTGTGGCTGTAGACAGTAATAGTAATATTTACAGTTACTCTGGATATACTATTATTAAGGAAGATGTCTCAACTGGAAGCATTACAGTATACGCCGGAAATACTATACCTGGGGCATTTGGAGATGGAGGTCCAGCCACATCAGCTGCTATCGATGGTGTGTGTAACTTAAACTTTGATCGTAGCGATAATTTATACTTTGGAGATGCTGTAGAAAATTTAATTCGGAAGGTTACTGCGTCCACTGGTATTATTACCACAGTCGCTGGTCTATTTAGTTATTCCGGTGGTTATAATGGAGATAATATAGCTGCAACTTCTGCTTTGTTGAATTATCCGCATGACGTAGTAATTGACAGTCACTTTAATATATATATCTGCGACAGATCAAACGGGCGAATAAGGAAAGTGGATGCTTCAACCAACATCATCACAACAGTAGCTGGAGGAGGTTCTGGAGGTGATGGTGGTTTTGCAACTGCGGCAAGCGTAGCAAGTCCATGTTATAGTACTTTTGACAGTGCGGGCAATTTTTACATTAGTGAATGTGGTGCCTACAAAATCAGAAAAGTGACGAATTTATTATATAATCTGCCATCCGTTAAACCTACATACTATCCCACGTTATCACCTACCATTAGAGTCAGTATAATCTCAACATTTGCAGGTACAGGAAGTGCAGGTTACAGCGGAGATGGAGGGGATTCAACGAGCGCTACAGTGCACAAACCGACCGGAATATTGTGTCATTCTAGCGGCGACATCTACTTCAGCGATTCAGCTAATAACCGGATTCGAAAGATCTCCTTTTCAACCGGAATCATCTCGACGTTTGTGGGCACTGGTGCTGGCGAGTATAGTGGCGACGACGGTCTGGCCACGAGTGCTGCCATTTATACTCCCTACGGTTTGACGCAAGATGCTTCAGGTAAGGAGCAGTAACTATCACCGAAGATTCTACTTATTAGTTGTACTCTAATTGCTGCAGGCAATATCTACATAGGTGACTTGAATAACAATGTTGTGCGCAAAGTCACACTCGCTAGCAGCGTCATAACCACCGTTGCTGGGACTGGAGCGGGTGGCTACAGCGGTGACAATGGTCCCGCGATATCTGCAACCTTAAATTATCCCCATGGAATAGCAGCAGAGAACAGCGTTAGTCTGTATGTTAGCGACCACGCAAATCATCGCATTAGAAAAATAGACCTCGAGACAGGGATCATTACCACCTTTGCTGGCACTGGAACTGCCGGTTATAGTGGGGATTTTGGTTTGGCCATCGAGGCGGAAATCATGTCACCAACTGGTGTTAATCTTGATAGCGACAATAATGTATACTTCGGTGATACTGGCTACTTTGTTATCCGTAAGGTTACTGTATCGACTGGAGTTATAAGCACTGTAGCTGGTATTGGAAGCTTGTCGGGAGGTTATAACGGAGACAATATTCAAGCCACTAGTGCTGCTTTTTTTCGGCCTTATGACGTTGTAATAGACTCTAGTTTCAACTTATACATTGCCGACGAGTCTAATAATAGGGTGCGAAAGGTTGTGTTTGCCACCGGAATTGTCGAGACGATAGTGGGCACAGGCGAGGCATCCTCGACAGGCGATGGGTTCGCTGCAACTTCGGCGACTGTCAATGATCCCTGCTTCTTACGCTTTGACAGTGCTGGAAACTTGTACATAGCTGATTACACTGGCAATCGCATAAGAAAAGTTACAAACGTAGTAACCTCGAATCCAACCTTAACTCCAACTTCCGCGCCAACTTCCACGCCGACCTCGACTTCAAATACAACTTCCACGCCGACCTCGACTTCAAATACAATTTCCACGCCGACCTCTTCCCCTACTTCTACACCAACGTATGATATACATTCGACGTCGATAGTACAGCTGTATTTTTCTATTCGAGGTTGGCCATCGGAGCAGGTCGATACCTCTCAGGAAATCATATTTAAGTCGTTGACAGTCCAAAGCGCTGCTGTGCGCGCGCCGTTTATCTCATTATCGTATGAATTCGCTGCCTTGATCAGAAATAACAGACGACTATTCCGCTCTTTAGTGAATTCCCTTTGGCAGCTGACGGTGACTGCTAGTGTCATAACGACAAACCCTCAGAGTACAAAGACAGCTTTCACTAGCTATATGGCAATTAGCTTCGATGTCACCGCCCTGATAGAGCAACTGAATACAGCTTGTAACTGCTCCTCCTACGGTTCGATTGTAGTTGACTATGGTGTATACGAGCTACCACCTCCACACAAGTACGCCAAAGTAAGTGACTACGTGCCGGTTCAATACACGGAATTGATAGTAGCACTACCAGTCATACTGTTTTGCGTTAGTTGCGTCATAACTTGGATATTAATAATGAATAGCAATTATACTAAAGTGGCTGCTGCAAGCCTGCTGTGCGTCTCGTTACTCGCAGCTTGTATTTTATTCGCAGACCTTTATTACTTGCTATTCGCCAAGTATTACAGCTACCAGCTGCTGTTGGCATCCGCGATATTCGTCTTGCTACCGAATCTCCAGTTCATTATTGTGTTACATGATATTCATGCGTTTCCTTATCCATTGATCGAGTACTATCCCGGCAAGATCGCAAGTGACAAGTGTAATATCAATATGTTTTGGTTTTGGCTGTCGTACAGTCAAGGCGCACCTCTTATCAATCGCCAACAACAGTCATTCACGTTCGAACACCATGACTCTATCCCGAAAGTACTAATATTTATCGTATCTTGGCTATTATTACTAGCATTGCAACTATTGTCGCTGTTGCCGTATGCCTTATTTCTGGCGATGATGATGCTGTCATATTATGCCGTCCTTCTATCAGTGGGAAGCTTCTTATTCCAGACAAAGCTGTTGATATACACGCCGGTTTGGAATACCTTCTTGTACTTATTCACTGGTAAACCTAATGTGTTCGACAAGCGAGGGGTTGACTTCGACACTTCTTTGTTGAATGAGTCTCTATTTGTTCAGCTGCTGGTACTCTCTATTCCTCATGTAATTATTAAAGGAGTTAACAATAGGCTTGTGGATATTGACTCGGGTATTACGCCTGGCTACAGCGTATCCCTGTTGGTGTCAGTCATTGCTGTTGCTATCGGTATTTATAGGTACTTAATCATGAACATAATGGTATCTTTTGGTGCCGATCTACAAGTTGCTGGTATGCAAACGTTTGGGCTTCCGGGGGGGACGTACGACGTCCGCCATAACCACGAATTGCAAGATCTGCAGAAAGCCTCTTTACTGCACATCGCACCGCAGTACGAACTTGAACTCGCTTCAAGTAAGTACCTCCAGATAATCAACAAATGCTTTATGGCACAATCTTTCGATATCCTGGAGCCCAAGATAGTGCTGTTCAACAGCCTGCGCCAGCTCAATATGCGTCCATTGTCGTCTATTGCAGTGGCGATAACTTGCCGCGTCTTCGACCTGGTGATTCAAGACAGTACCGATTTGAGCACGTACCACTACCTGAGATCCTTGGGGATAGCCAAAGCAATCGACTTGCTAGGTTGCTCTGCAGATGCCGTCCGCGGAATAGTGTCGAGGGTGAGCAATAAGAAAGCAAGGAAGCTGGTGCGGATATACCTACTGTCAATAGTTGCTCATAGTGCCAATGATGGAGGAGTGATGGATATGGTGGCAGCTGCCCTATATTGTGCGACTGGCGCCACCATTGTCGATACACTAGAACATAGTAAAGTTGTTCGACAAGTAGTTGATCTTGAAAGTAGCAAGTTCAGCCACGTAGAGTTGATTGAGCTGCCGTCAGCTTTAAGCGTTTCTCGTGTTGAAAAATCAATCCCTTCCAATGATGACCATAACGCAGTGCTTCAAAGCGAGCCAATAAGTACGAAGAACTTCACAACTATTCCCGATGGAGAAGCTCCAAGTGCGTCTCATCCTCGCAGTAGGGTGAACGAAAAGAGCGGCTCCTTCCTTTTGAACTTGTTCCATCCGAAATCATATGATGAGCTCGTGCAAAGCGACGTCATTGGAAGCAATCAACCACTTGATGAAGGGGTTAAAGCGGCAGAGACGGTTCCCAGCGATGAGAGTGAAGAGAGTGACGCTGATTGGGTCATCAAGCCGGCGCCAAGGCGGAAATGGTTCTAGAAAACGAGGGTTATTACTTGCTTGTATAACACAATTATCGCAAAGTGTTTGGGGCCGCGCTGTTCGTGTTCGCAAGCAGAAGTAGTGAGTTCGTTCTGATTGAAAGTAGCAAAAGGAATTATCCCTCTCTTTTACTGTGTGTACCATGTTTATATTGTCAAACACTCTTTGATTCTCCGAAAATTTAATGTATGGACCATTACAATATACAATATGTCCTTCCTGGGCTTACTGCGTTGTGTCTTATGGTGTCGTGCTGCCTCTACACACGGATATTCTACCTTTTCCTATTGACCAAAGTACTCCACACCCATCGCTTCAGTTAGGCAGGTTCGAAAAATCCATTTGGAAATCCATTCCGGTTCGCGGAATCTTTTCTCAAGTGAATGATGTCGAATTGCGTCCATCTTCGAGACAAACAGTGCTTGGAGCCATTCGCGTATTTAAACCAGATTCCAGGCAAAGACATCCGTGGTGCATTGATAGATTGTTTCAATGAATGGCTTCAACTTCCAAGCGATATCATACTGATCATCAAAGACATTATTTCATCGCTGCACAATGCATCATTGCTTGTAGATGATATTGAAGACAATTCAAAGTTACGCAGAGGATTGCCAGTGGCTCATTCTATTTTTGGTATAGCAAATACTATTAATTGTGCTAACTATGTATACTTTTTGGCATTACAAAAATGTAATGAATTGAATAATAAAGATGCAATGAACACTTTTGTGTTTGAATTGCTTAATTTGCACAGAGGACAAGGCCAAGACATTATATGGAGAGATTCCGTGCGTTGTCCTTCAGAAGAACAATACAAATCCATGGTATTAGATAAAACAGGTGGATTATTTCGACTAGCGGTCGGCATTATGCAACCATTCTGCACAGCTTGCAGTGACTACAATTTCACCAATTTACTCAACTCCTTATCGCTTTACTTTCAGATAAGAGACGATTTCCTAAACATAAGTAACGTTGCATACATGCAAACAAAGTCATTTTGTGAAGATTTAACGGAAGGAAAGTTTAGTTTTCCTATCATTCACGCAGTAAATAGTAACCCAGAAGACACGCAACTGCTTAATATTCTGCGGCAACGCACGGAGGACACAGATGTGAAGAGATACGCAGTAGCTTACATGGAAAGTGTGGGTAGCATTGCATATACCCGTGAGGTACTGAAAGAACTTAGAAAGCAAGTTGAGAGCGAGATCATCAGCTTGGGCGGACACAGCAACCTGATAAATCTAATCACCAAGTTAGACGAGGAACTGGACAATACAGCTAGTATAAAGGAAATAATGACCTCGGCAAAGTTGAATTTTCCGAGCATCTCATCACCTAGTAGAGTTAGTAGTGGCACCGCGGTGCCGAGTAGTAGCAGTGCAAATAACCCCAAAGTTTCAACGTTGTAATATAAATACAAGCGACAACAAAGCCGACGTATCTAGCTATCTATACTCTACTTAAAGTAGGCATTCATGTGCCTCCTCAACCACTCAACTGAGAGAAACATGAACACCGTGTGACCGCCGCATCTCAAGTAATAAGGAGAGAAACCTGCCCATAAACTGAAGACTCCTTCGCTCTTGGCGATGGAAGCGATCGTCTGAACTACCCCGCGATATGGTAATATCTTGGTCACTGGGTCAGGTTTTTGAAATGCCATTCTGTTCTTCGCACTCTCAAACGGCATTGTAATAACTGAATATATTATCCCTGATGTCATAGAAGCGGCAAAGACATTAGTGATTTCATGGGTGATGTTATACTGGGTCCTATACAGATCACGGAATTGATCATACGTACCCACTTGCACTGCACCCACCAACATTGCTCTATTGACAAACGGTCCACTACCAGAGAAAAACGCTTTAAATCCCTCTTCTCTCATGATTCTAGTAAATGCATTAGTAACTCCAGTATAATTTCTTCTTTTTTCAATAGGTAAAGTGGAGTCATTAGACAGTCTTACTAGTGTAACTTCCGCTGGACAACTTATTAATGCAGCTAAACCACCTGATGTAACACCACAAAATAATCTAGAATAAAAATCTGTAGGACGAACTTTTGCTAATTCATCACGAAACACCTCGAACAAACCTAAACGGGAAGTTGCATAGAAGACTTGTCGCAATAATCCTGCGCTTAATCCATCGTATAAAGAGATTACACCACTTTTTTTAATAGTCTGATTTACGTAAGACACAAATGACACCTTGACATTCCCTGGATTTTGTAGTGTGTGAAGGTTCAGACGAATTGCAAGCGTGTTGACGGGATGAACAACTAACCACGCCATCATTCCCTAATGAATTTATAAGTGAGTTATCGTAAATACTAATAATATTTAGGTGATTGTTTGTACCCCAATTCCACTGGTGCTAAAATTAATTAATAATTTTTTTCTCTGTGAAGTTTCGCTCATGTCTCACGATCCAGTAGACTGCTTATAGTTGATGCTACTCACGAGCTAGTGGAGGAGGAAGGAATCCACGATCTTTAACAGGTGGATATTTGGTGTGGAAATAGAACTTCAACTTGAGGGGCAGTTGAAGAAAGAATGACAAGATTAGTATTAGGAAGTGCCAGCTTGATCTACTGATATTTTCTCTGATAAGGTCTCGAATAATCCTGTCTAATAGACGCATTCTCCTCGCTTAGAAGCTCCTATGAAGGAGGGATCGGGATAAAGTTTCGGCGACAAATTCGGAAATCAAACGAGAAATTAAACTAGAAAAAGCTTATTGACAAGAAAACTGTGGCTTTTTGGTGTTGTTTTTAGAGAATAAAGGTCAATTAAATGACTGAAGATGATAATGACAGTCTGTATCCATATTACTTTGGTGCTGTAGGTGCATTGTCGCTGTATTGGCTGACGATTCCTCGTGAACAAAAAGTGCCAGATTTAACAGGTAAAAGAGTAATTATAACAGGTGCGAGTAGCGGTATAGGCAAAGGCTTGACAGAGGTATGTGCAACAGCTGGTGGTCATGTAATAATGGCCGTGCGAGATGTAATACTTGGGGAAAAAGTGAAGGATAGTATAATAAATAAATATCGCAATAAAAAGCTTAGCATTGATGTTGAGGAATTAGATTTGCAATCTCTAGAGAGCATCGACAAATTTGCATCTACACAGAGCAATGTTGATGTACTAATTAATAATGCGGGGATATTGCAACCAAAGTATACACTTAATGCAACTAAAAGTCACTTATTTGAGAGTACAATGCTTACAAACTATGTAGGACCATTCTACTTGACCATAAGGCTGTTGCCAAGTCTGATAAACTCGGCAAAACTGAATAATAGCTATAGTCATATCATCAACGTCTCCAGTAAATTAGAAAAAAATGCGAATATAACTATGAGCAACTTTAAAACGATATTTGACGGCAAAAGCGACAGCTATTCCTGTTGGGATGCGTACGCAGAGTCCAAGCTACTCAACATAATGTTCACTATAGAGCTGCAGAAGCGGCTATTGCATAACAATGTGATTGCTGTAGCTGTTACACCCGGATTAGTGAATACGTCGTTGGATCGACATGTTAATTCGCATCCTCTCATGAGGTATGTGACATACCCATTCAAACATATTTTCCTCAAGTCGCCTGAGACTTCTGCATTAGCAATAGTTAATCTAACGGCATTGACGCCCCCCGGTGACGTTGACAGTAAGATTATACCGTACTACAGTAACATGAAGGCGATACAACCAGCGAATAAAGTGTTCGAAGACAACGGCGCGACCGAGCGATTGGCAGAGGAAATATTCAACCACACCATGGACAGGCTGGGGCTGAGCAAGTGATGCTGCCACTCGTGTGGACCATGCGACTGTTTGAGCTATGGAGAGCTTGTCTCTTCTAAATGCTTTCAGTTAAAGCAAGTTGATGCAGGAACTATTTCGCATCTGCGCCCCCAATTCAACGATTCTTATCGTTACCAGTGGATATATTACCTACTAGAGGCGTTGTCACGCAGGTGTCAAGTCGTGAGATTATTCAGGCGGAATTACGATGCATGACCCAGCATAGTACCTTGTACGGAAAGCTGTCGCAGCTAACCGCGTTAACGGCATTTTTACTAGCTTTGTAACTTGTAAGCGCGATTTTTATCACAAATTAATGACTTTTAAGGACCTACGCATTCTCAGTCCACGCGATTCCAAAGAATGCCGTTAGGCTGACCTCGTAGGGATTAGGACCACCATCGGCGATGGTCCAGCTGAATTTGGAAATTCAGAAAGTTAATCGATTCGATCAGAAATCTTGCAATAATTTGGCAGCTGTTAACAAAAAATTTGTAGTAAGATAAGCACACTACAGTCTAATTGCCATTTGTAACGATGCTTGTTCTGCTGCTTCTTTGGTTTCCATTTTCACTGAGTTTGCGGCTTGGTATTCGCCCAGTATCTACATACAGCAGCAATGGCGTTGATGGGAGACAGATGTCTACCTTGCGTCTGCCTGTATGGCCCGTGTATGGAGGAGTAGTGGCACAGATATTTGATTGGTTGAATCTTAAGGACTATAGTCAGCAAGTCTTATCATTTATCGGTATGTACTTTGCGAAGAAACCCAATTACAAACTCACTTACTTACTTACTTATTCACTTACTTATTCACTTACTATAGGTGGTAGAGTAATTCCAATGTCCTTTATGTCCTCCGCAGATGGAATCAACACAAGACAATCCCTTTCTCCGTTTCTATTACTAGTGCATCATCAGCACTCCTTTATGCCATTAGATCCGACAAGAACAATTACCAATTTATTCTTGCCTGAAGGATTCCCAGCGCATCCACATAGTGGGTTTTCTACTGTGACCATTACCTTAGACGGCGGTTTAAAGCATCGTGATTCAGAAGGGATTATTATAAGTTGCCGTTTGTTATTGAAACACCATCTTTGCGACGAAAGCATGGTGCTTTGGAATCTAAACTTCGTGAAATAGAGAATGCTATTGACTTGTTCTCTAAACCAAAAGTTTATATCGCCATGACGGAGATATAGATTCAGGCGCTGATCGAAGTGTTGTAACGTCACAAACAATATCCAAAATAACTTGTCCAGACTGTAAGCGTGTCGTGCAAGAATATTCTCTCAGAAAATAATAAGGACAAAAAGCAAATAATTTTCTCTTCCCTCAGTATCTACCGACAATAATTTTTCAGTATGTCAATTAATTAATATTTACAACTTTTGCATAATTATTTGTCCTTGTTGTGATTAATTTAGGT
>JACCDO012300238.1_pt1 | contig 36843 bp, 53 predicted proteins | sample 7446101 | NCBI WGS metagenome assembly JACCDO01 (sample SAMN15323440, study PRJNA562643) | freshwater metagenome | isolation source: river surface water | place: USA:Blue River Watershed | collected 2017-08-16 | reverse complement strand
TGCCTAAATCATATACTCATGGCACAGTTAATGTTAGAACAAATTGGTTGTACATGGTATATGACCAGTATTGGAGACTGGCCTGCACTATGCAGCGACCTTGATGACGTAACAGGCAACGGCGAAAAACAAGATAAACCTATTACTATAAACAATAACTTTCCAGAACTAAGTTTTTATTTAAAACCAATTTGGGAAGACAGAAAAGACAAATGGTTACATCCCATTGCTCTTAAGGCCAACACAATGCCTAATGATTGGTATTGGTTCAGACCTAAAGGCCAAGAGCCTTGGAGAGAACAGCATCCTAGTCCGAAACAACATGTTGCCTGGTTAAATGAGTACTTAAGACCTAAATTGGATTTAGGGCTAGCACCAAAGTTCCAGCAACAATGGATAGAGCAGATTGATAAAATAAAAACACAATGTCAAGATGATCGTGCCAAAATGGAAGAAGTTTTTTTAAATAAACAGTCAGAGCTAGAGTTTTGGCCTAAAAATTACTGGCCTCGAAATTATGAAGGCTTTTTTTAACATATGATTCAAGAAATTAATTTAGGTTTAAATGAACCTTCATTTATCCGTGCATGGATGCTTGATGATATTAGTATATGCGACAAACTTATAGATCATTTCGAGCAAAGTCCGTATAAAAAACCTGGTACAGTAATGAAGGAAAATCGTTCAACTGTTGTACAGGATTTTAAAGATTCCCTTGATTTAAATCTACTGTTCCACGAACCAATTACACAAGAATATTGTAAGCAGTTAGATCAAGTATACTCGGCCTATACAGATAAATTCTTTGCACTAACTACAGGAGCTCCTATACGAGTAGAAGCAGTAAATGTACAGCGATATAATCCTAGTCAAGGGTTTCATGGTTGGCATTTTGAACGAGCATCGGCTGCATACCCATCCGGGGCTCGTGTAGTTGTTTATATGACATATCTAAATGATGTAGATGACGGCGGCGAAACCGAATTTATGTATCAAAATATTAAGGTAAAACCTAGGAAAGGTCTCACCTTGTTATGGCCAGCAGATTGGACACATACACATCGTGGTATAACTAGCTTAACAGAAACAAAATATATCATTACTGGTTGGTTCCAGTATCATTAAGTATGAAATTAATTATAGCCAACGGATGTAGTATGGCCAGCGGGTTTGAATGTACTGAGCCTGGAAAACAACTTGATACTGATTGGCAATACTCGTGGCCAAAACAAGTATGCGATATCCTTAATGTCGACGGTTGCAATAAAAGTCGTGCTGGCCAGAGCAATTGGAGTATTGCACTTAATGTTCAATCTCTTATACTTCAACAATTTAATCATATAGAACCTAAAGATATTAAAGTTATAATTGGCTGGACTGAATTTACTCGCAGCGAATTTGTAGTCGACGATGACATTTTTTATTTTAATGCAGGATTTAGCGAACGATTTGAGAAGCATGACTTAGACCCTAATCAAAAAAGAAAAGATGTGTATTATGCTTACCAGGCATGGGTGCATCAAAGTATCGAAAGTCATATGTCTAAATTTGCCTGGACTTATTTTTCACTGAAAAATTTTTTAGACTTGAAAGGGATACCTTATTTCTTTTTTAATAGCATGGGTCATCCAAAAATTCCAAAAAAAGATATGTTGATATGTAGCGACCCAGATAGACGCAGTCCTGCATTCATCTGGGATACTATGAGAAATGATCCTAATTACTATCAAGAACATAGTCAGTTTGATTGGCTTTCAAAAAATTATCCCACCGATACTGTCGGTAGCGGAGTTGGGCAACATCATTGGAATCCTAAAGCATTACGTGCTTGGGCCGAATTTATTGCACCAAAAATACTTGACCGCTAAATAAAAAGAACATATAATAGATACAGTTAGAAATTAGCCGGATTAGCTCAGTGGTAGAGCAACCGCCTTGTAAGCGGTAGGTCGTCAGTTCAATCCCGACATCCGGCACCAAGTAACCCCGGATCCCATACCGGTAAGTAAATGGGGGTCAATTGTCTAGTCCATAAAAGGCACGGCGCATTGGATCTGCCGCAAGGCCCGCTTACATGGGCGACTTGAGAAATCACAAAGGCAGGGACGCTAACCTGTCTAAATGGAAAAGTACGTAGACGGAGTAGACAGCCCGGTCTAAGGGCTCCTGTGGTGGGAGTTGCTTAGACACTAATACATTATGATAGATCCTGTTATCTTAAAAGAACTTTCCCGGCGCAGTCCTTGCACAGTAAAGTGTCCACAGGATCTATTTTATTATACAAGTTATTATAACAGATTATTGCGAACATCTGATAGTAACATTTCTCCCCCTATTTCCGGACACTATACTCATATAAGTGAAGAGGAAAAGTCGTGGGATACATTTAACTTTCCTCCTTTTCAATATTATATAAATGATATTGGATTTCGAGAGTCTTATCCAAATACAGAAGAAACAAATATTTTATCTTTTTTTGGATGTAGTTTTACTTTTGGATTTGGATTACCAACCCGGCACACATTTTATAAAAAAGTTGCAGGTGACTTACCGTTTTTAAATCTTGCTGATCCAAGTGCTACAACACAGAAGATATCGTTAATATTTTCAGCAGCCTCTAATATTTGGAAAATCAAAACAGCTATCATTATTTTGCCGCCGTGGTCGAGATTCAGTTACGTTGATAAAGTGAATAATTTTATTTCAATAGTTGCAAACGATAGCCCTTACCCTAGCAATGAAATTGAAAATATAAGAAAAACATTATTGACTAATTTCTCGGATCAACACATGTATTCCTGTGTTCGTAATTCGTTGACATTAATAGTTAATACTGCAAAATTAAAAAATATAGATCTAATCCTTGGCTCATGGGATGAAGAAACTATAGAAATTATAGAAGCTTGCACAGGATATAAAGGCCCTTTTTGGGATTGGAAATTTATGGACAAGGGCCGTGATGGCCGACATCCTGGAATAGAGTCTAACAAAGTATATGCAGATTTAATCAAAACCTATTTACAAAATAGACAATTTGTCCTATAATAAATAAATGTATGCGGGGTTCGTATAGTGGTAATACCTTAGCCTTCCAAGCTAATGCTGACAGTTCGATTCTGTTACCCCGCTCCAACTAATTAGTTTAAATAGTGCATGGATGACATTATTGAACTACCAAATCTAATACCTATAAATTACGCAGATGAAATAGAGCGTACTATGACATCTATCGAGTTTCCTTGGTATTACAGACAGAACGTTTCTAGCCAGCCCGACCATCCGGATGTATTTAAAAACGATCCTTACATCAAAATACGAGATGCCTTTATTCACTTATTCTATGATAAAGGCTGGAATATTACTAGCCAATATGCAGCATTAGTACGACCAGTACTTTATTTCATGGAAGAATCAACAGGCTATAAAGTTGTCGATGTGCTACGTATGAGATCGGTAATAACCTATAAAGATCCTAGTTGGGACAATCAATATTATCTAACTCCGCATGTGGATGACACATCTGACGAACACACACATACCCTCATTTATTATGTAAACGATTGTGATGGTGACACATTTTTTTATAAAGATTTTTATACAACTTGGAACAACTACGACAAGCGAACGCTAATTAAAAGTTTTACACCTAAAAAAGGAACAGGAGTTCTTTTTAACGGTAAACGTTATCACAGTAACGGTGTAGGAAAATTACATAATCGTGTCGTTATTAACATGAACTTAAAACTCTCGCTGTAGTTCAATGGATAGAACGGGGTCCTCCTAAGACTCAAATCCAGGTTCGATTCCTGGTGGCGGGACCAAAAAAATTGATATATAGTTGAAACTTGTAGTAAAATAAGTATTTTTAAGGAATCATTATGAACAGTAGAGATCTTAACGGAAGCAGAGGAATTCAAATCGATCCAGATAAATGCTTAGAACAAATTGGCATTGATCGATTTAGCATGGTGTTAGTTGCGGCAGAACGTGCTCGAGAAATTAAAAGAAGAAATACACATAGTGACCGTCGAGAACACATATTTCCTACTGTTACGGCACTACTAGAAATACAAGCAGGTACTATAGGGAAAGAATACCTTAAAAAGATAAAATGATTTTTGAGAATATTTTTACTAACTTTTTAGCGTTTGATCAACTTGATGTTGACCACGATGCTATTGCACAATTCTGTTATAAGAAATTAAAAACAGATCCGGGCGTTTTAGAAAACCAAGTTATGGTTAGTTATGAAGAAGGCCATGGCCCAATAATGGGCCCGTTGATTGACGAAGTACAAAAACGTTTTCAATTTTTGCACAGCAAATATGATTTTAATCCCAACGTAAAGCAAGAAATAATTAATGTATGGATCAATTTAAATTCTAACGGAGTAATTGGCGCACCACACACGCATTCTACAGCAATGTTTTCTGCTGTGTATTATCCGTTGTGCTCCGAAGGCTCGGGCAATTTAGAATTTATTAGCCCAATTGCAGCTAACAGATATTCCATCCCAGACGGAATACGAGTAAAAATGAATCATTTTAATTCCGACATGTGGTCAGTGAAACCAGTTAAAGGAAGGATAGTATTTTTTCCAAGTTGGCTCATGCACTTTGTCAGACCTAATACTGATAATAATGACAGAATATCAATAGCCTTTAATAGCCAGTTTGATTACATGGTTGGATATAGATGAGATTAGACTTAGAAAATAATATCTGTTATGACGTTTGGTCTCCTTATGTGCTAGACAAAGTTAAAGAATTAATTATGGGTCCAGAAATTCCCTGGTATGTATGTCCCACAGACTACTATGGAAATTACAGTAACCCAAACAGCCAGAAGTGGCAGCATATTGCATATCATAAAAATGTTAGTAGTAGTTTTGTTGGGCCTTATTTAGAAATGGCTGTGTTAGATGCCTTAAGCAAAACACAACAGAATGTAGATGAGCTTATAAGAATTCGGTGTAGCGTTACCGAAATAGGTAACAGTCATTTTATCGGTGGCCCCCATGTTGATACTAATACTCCACACATGACTGCTTTATTTTATCTAAATGACAGCGATGGTGATACTATCATTTATAATGAAAAGTTTGATCCATCGCGTGAATTAGACCAATATAAGTTTTATGAGCAGTACATTGGTAAACCAACTACTAAAAAAACAATTACACCTGAAGAAAATAAAATGACATGGTTTGACGGATTAACATATCATTCGAGCAATTCGCCAACAACTACTGCAAAGCGTTTTATTATCAATGTAAATTATACACTTAAAAATGGTTAATACTCAGTTTAATGTTTTAACAACATCAGTTTTTAATAAAGTAAGGCAGGCAGTGATGTCTCCTGAGACACCATGGTATTCAGTATCAACTGATTACTATAATGCACAACACCCGGATCATTATAGTCACGCCTGGGCCCATGTAGCTTTTTCTGACGGTGTTGCTAATTCTCAATTGGGAGAATTATTGTACATGGCTGCATTATCTGCTTTTGATAATACAGGTCAAAATGTTAGCGATATAATACGCATACGATTAGGAATGCATACTATTAGTCCACAAACCCGATACGGTGGAGCGCATGTAGACTATAACTTGCCGCACCAGGTTGCACTAATATATTTGAATGATAGTGACGGAGACACATTAGTTTTTAACGAAACGTACGATCCTAATTCAAAAGCCGACACGTATCAATATTTTCAGGATCGGTACCAAGGAAAGGCATCAGTTATTCACAACTCGACGCCTACTGCAAATAAAATGATTTGGTTCAATGGTATGCATTATCATTCGAGTAGTTCTCCTACAACTGTTGCTAAGAGAATTACCATTAACATTAATTACCTTTTAAAATAATTTGATAGATAACTGCCAGGAACTTCAATAGTAATAGCGTATCGATTTTCGTCAGAATCATTTTCTGCACTATGTAATATGTTTACACGGGTCATCGTAGGGCCATTATACGTGTGCGTATACAATTTAAATTCTTTGTAGTAAAAACTAATTCTTCCTTTGTTTTCACCTAACGGAATAATAATAGCTGTTGTGCGGCCTGGATCTACATGCGGCACCATATGGTACTTTGGTAAACACTTTGTAATATAGCTGTTCTCAATAATTGCATCCGGATAGGCCGCCAAAATGGATTCTACAATTCTTGGAAAACGTTTTAGCCTAGCCAAATAAAATCCCCCAGCCGGCTTATCTTTAACAAATGTCAACGTGCCGTCTTCATTATTCCTAGCAGTCCACCAAATCTTTTCTCCGGCTTCTTTAATTTCAGACAGCAGAGATTCTTCGCATCCAAGTGAATCCAACTCTTTACAATATAATTTCCCGTACATAAAATCTATTTATAAATAGTTTCATGTACACAACAAGATTTATTACCACCGACGAAATTGATCCAATTATCAAAGATCTATTCTCTGTTGACAAGACAATTACTCGCATGGAAAAAACTGAAGAAGAATTAACAATACTTCGAAATCAGTGGAAAGAACTATCAGAGAAAAATCAAATGCTAATTCCAGTAGTATTTGATAGTTCAGGGCAACCTGTTGCCATGTACTCTGCTAGATTAATTCCAAAGATTGCTGGTTGGTGGGTTGGCGCAACAAAAATTAAATACCCTAATACTAATTTCCATACAAGTGCTAAAATTATGGTACCGGCTCTTGAGTTACTAATTAACAAAATGGAAGAACTAGGATATTATAAATGGTGGATGGTTGCTCCGGAAAACCATCATAATATTAGAAACTCTGTAATGAGAAAATATAGTCCAGCATTACAGAGATACGACTGGTACGATGAAAAACTTATAGCTAAAGGCAAAAGAAGCTATGTAGAATTATACGAAATGCATCGAGGAGTTGTAGACTGGACAGATGTTTTGGTCAGAATCTTTATACTGAAACAAAAACATAGAGTAGAATATCTCAGGAAGCAATCGAGTACCGACTATAAAGGCACCATTCTATGATAAAACAATTCTGGAATAATTTGGGTCACAATTTTAGACGTGTTTATATACCTCAACACATTTTATTTTTAATCGGCTTAATTACTCTTTTTACAGGAGACACTAGTGCTTGGTGGCTATTGTGGATTTATCCTGCTTGGTTTATAACCGGCCATATAGGATTTGCTATCTTTATACACAAGTATTGGTGCCATAAGACATTTGAAACATATCCATGGATTGCCAGACTTGGCGCATACTTAGGTATGCTCTGCGGCACTGGTAGCCCTGTCATGTTAAAAGTTTTACACATAGGATTTCACCACCCGAACAGCGATACAGAAAAAGATCCTCATACACCAAAACGAGGATTTTGGTGGAGTTACTTTTTATGGTTAAACCATAAATGGGACTTTAAGAAAGTTTGGCTAGCAAAAGATATTATGAAAGATCCGTGGATGAAATTCTTTCACAAACATTATTATCGCATATACTGGACAACATGGCTTATTTTAGCAGCCATTGACTGGCGGCTTGCAGTATTCACCATATCGGCCGCTACAGTAATTGAATTCCATTTAAGCGGTATTGTTAACACCTACGGGCATACACCACATAAGGGCAGTTATCAAAATTATACCGATGGAGACAACAGTCAAAATATTCCCTGGCTTAACTGGTTAACCTTAGGGTTAGGTCTACACAATAATCATCACGGGCAACCATGGAATTATAACTATGCACACAAGCCCGGAGAAATAGATTTTGCTAAGTGGTTTGTGCCTTTAATTGAGAAAAAAAATGGATGATATTGAATTAAAAATTAAAAAGATTGTCAGCGAGCAGTTAGGTATTGCAATTGAACAAATTAAAAATGAAAGTGCATTTATTGCTGACCTTGGAGGTGACAGTTTAGATACCGTAGAGATGGTTCTTACTTTAGAAGATCGTTTTGATCTTGTAGTCGAGGAAGAAGTAGCTGAACAGTTGCATACTGTACAAGCGGTAATTGATTTAGTTAGATCAAGATCTGCATAGGATCATTGTATCCTATACGTAGATTTACATTGAGTGTTAACCGATGGGCCGGGCCTTCGTTCCATATACTGTGATATTTTCCCGTATCTATAAAATACCAGTGTCCGTCTTCAGGTATTTGAAAACGCTCTCCTTCTATTTCATACCAAGCATTATTGCAGCCTCGGATGCTAGCGTGTAGGCGTATAGTTTTGTAATAAGGGAAATCTACGTGACTGCCTAGCCACCCACCGGCACGAAGCTCTAATACACTAGCTTTGGTTATTGGCTGATTGAATACTGAAAATACTTTTGTAAAATAGCTATCAAGTATTTCGGTTGGCTTGCTGAAGTCGTCTTCGTATAGTTTCGGTAAACGATCCTGTAAGTGTAAGTCGTCCGGAAATACTTGGCCATATTCCTCATCTCGTCTAACAAAGTGATCTTCTAAAGGACTATCGCTTTCCTCTCTAGCAAAGAATCCTAAACCCCTATACTTACTAAATCGTCTACCGTTAGAGCTTGCCTGTATAGATACCGTGTTCATAGATTCAACATGCTCACGCATTTCTGATAAATCAAAACTATATCGTGCAGGAAGTTTAAAATAATTATATGGTAACTTTGGGTGAGAGGAATACCATTCGTCTAATGGCAACGAATGTTTTATAGTATCTATACTATCTCCCCACGATTTATTAATATACATTTTCGTATATCTTTACATGTTCAAAGAACGGCGCAACTTTAAAATCTTGTGTTAATCGACCACGACGATTGTTTCCAGGATCGGGGAAGTTACTTGAAGCGGGACTCCAATCAGTAATTTTTACCCAAGTGGTTTTCATGCGCTTAGTTTCATCCATCGGGAAGAAAATAACATTTTTTTCATCGCAACCATTGATGCGATTCCATTTCACAGCCCATGACGGATCTTTATTAAATTGATCGCATACTAATCCTACCATTTGTCCAAACGTCCAGTTCTGATCTTTTTCTAAACTATAACGACCAACTTGTCCTACATTTCGGAAACGTATAATAGAGTTCCCTCCATATTGGTTAGATAGTTCTAAAAGCCTTCCAGGAATATGGTCGTTAACTCCTTTTTGTAGAATAGCACCAACATTAACATTCATTTTAGCTTTAACGCATTCTTGCCATCCTAGTAGCTTACGATCTGCACATCTAACACCGTCCATTACTTCGTACACATCGTCATCATCCGCACCGTTGAGACTAATATAGATACTACGCATTCCTGCATCTACTAATGATCTTGCATACCCGGGTCGAGCTAGCATGAGCCCATTAGTCATCATCGTTGGGCGATGCCCTAATTCCTTAATCTTTGCTACAATATCTATCAAATCGGTACGTACAGTAGGCTCGCCACCGATTAATCGTATTTCTGTTTTCTTAGGAAACTGAGCAAGTGCGTGATAAAATTTATCAAGGTCTAGGTCTGGAACATCTCTATTTGGGGTGTAGCAGTTAGCGCACTCCATGTTACATCTGTGCGTAATATCAACAAATACGCTATAGAAAGAACAATTTTTTGGCTCTTGTTCGTAATAGAAATTAATTATAGATGTTGTCATCAGATATTTATCTAACACTTTTTAGCCCATATAAATATTCAAAAAGGAGCCTTCATGTTTCTAGGACACGTATCCGACCTTCAACCTGGACAATCAAAATCATTAGATATATTAGAACACAATCGTATTTTAACCAATGACAACGGAAAATATAAGTTAGGTAGTAATATATGTCCTCATCAAAATAGTCGAATTATTTCTGGAACAAAAACAGAAATAAGATGCCAGTATCACGGGTGGTCGTGGAAAATTGATGGTTCTCCAAATGACTCAGGATCTAGCAAAGTATGTAATAAAGTTCCCTTACATTTTAAAGATGTATTTGAGTATAAAGGACTGTTATTCGATAGCCCTATAGACTTAACAGTTTTAGGCGATATGTCGTTTGAAAATCTTTTTTTAGATGAATTCAGGATTGATAGTATCAATGCAGATCCTAGGGTGGTTATGGATATATTTTTAGACGTTGATCATATACCCGTAGTACATAATGGAGTATATGACTTACTAGGAATCGAAGGCAATGCTAATGTTAAATGGGACTTTACAGACTGGGGAAGTGTTCAAACGGTTACAGATAACTCTAATACAATAGTGGCTCGATGGATAGCTGTATATCCGTTTACTATGATTGAATGGCAAGCTGGGTATTTGTTTGTAACTTGTGCAATCGACCACACCCGTATAGCAGTATGGAAATACAAAAGCAAAGACTGTGCAGAAAACGATTATGCAATTAATTCAGATATGTGGGAAACTGCGTTTTCTCAAGACAAATTACAAGCAGAACAAATGTTTAGATTTCCATCCGCCCATTTAGAAGAAGCTAAAGAACATTACAGAGAATGGTTTGATAAATGAAGTACGGATTTGAAGATGACAAATTTTTTATCGAACTGACTTCTAGGAACAGAGAAGTTGGTAATATGCGTGAAGAGTCTGACCGCAGAGCTAGAGAGCTGGCTGACCAATACGGCGGAAAGTTTATGCTAGGAAATAGTGGAGGTCTTGATAGTCAAAGTGTCATACATAGCTTTGTCACGCAGGGCATTCCTTTAGAGACAGCATTCTTACACCTGCCTGGATATAATGATAATGAACTAGAACAAGTAAAGCTGATTGATAAAAAATACGGTCTTAATACATATATCATCGATATCGACCCGTTTGCTTGTCAAGATGAGATTATTGAAATTTCTGATCAATTAGATATATCTTCCCGCAACAATGTTTTGCAAAGAAAATTTCTTAGCATGCTACCCGACGACTATAATTTTATACAAATGGTACATGATCCGTTTGTCTATGTGTATCCCGGATATGAAAAATTTGGCTACATGCAAGGGTATTACTTACCAGAAATAACACGATCCCGGGCGTTTGAAAGTTTGAATCGAAAAGGTGCAAACATCTTTTATGGAAATACAGAAGAGTTTTTGCTTAGTATTATTGGTGATGACATTTTTAAAGCGGCATTAATGAGCGCCAGATACTTTGACGGTAACGGTGTAACACATCCAAACAAATATTTAAAAACTGTTGATAGATGGGATTACTACATTAAGCCTTTGCTCTACGGAAAATATTGGGGCAACGAATTAACATATTTTCCTAAGTATGCAGGGTTTGAACCTATTGAATATCTGCACGGAAATAAAAAATTTAGACATAAGGCAGTTATAATCCCCTACGATGAAATTATAAATTTTATTAAAACCCCAGGAGCAATTACTAAAAGATTTTATCAAAATGTACCCTTACAACCTAGGTAACCTACTAAACAGAAAAGATGATAAAGTTGCAGTAGTCCATAATGGCTCCTATACTTTTAACGATGTTGATGACCTAGCCAATCAATATGCCAACGGTTTACAAAAAGCCGGTATTGGCAAAAGTGACAGGGTAGCTATTAAGTCTGAAAATAGTATAAATCTAATTACTGCATATCTTGGAATATTAAGACTTGGTGCAGTTGCAGTAATAATAAGCGATAGGTTACCTGAAACACTTGTTAATTACATAATAGAGGATAGCAAATCTAAAATTGTTCTTACAGAAAACAATTTTAAAAACTACCTTGAAGCCGGCCCAGTTATTGTAGAGCACATGGCTGAGTCGGATCCGGCCTTTATTCTATACACGTCTGGATCAACTAGCAAACCAAAGGGAGTAATAATCCCACACAGACATCTTTGGACACTCAAAGAAAAGACTCGATCTGATTTTTGGCCAAAAGTTAGAATGTTAGTTGCAGCACCAATGTATCACATGAACGGGCTATCGAATATCGAAGTTTGTCTTTGTAGCGGAGCAACAGCATACTTGATGGTAAAATTTGAACCCAAAAAAGCTATCGATTTAATTTTAGAACATCGTATCAATTATGTCAGTTCAGTTCCTACTATGATGTCTTTGCTACTCAATGAACTAACAGATCAAGATCTATCTTGCGTAAAACATATAGCTATGGGCAGCGCACCTGTAAGTTTAAGTCTATATAGAGAAGTTAAAAATAGAATACCTAGTGCCGGCGTATCAATTGCATACGGTAGTACTGAAGTCGGGCCTGGGCTTTTTGGATTTCATAAAACAAAACCCACGCCTGAACTCAGTGTTGGTTGTCGAATACCAGGTATCGAATATCGAATAGTTGACGGTATACTGCAAGTAAAAAGTCCATCTATGATGATTGGATACAATAATACATCTAATAATTTTACCCAAGACAACTTTTTCATTACTAACGACCTGTTTAGAGAAGATGAACACGGATTTTTCTATTTCGTTGGCAGAGCCGATGATATGTTTGTGTGCGGAGGAAATAATGTTTATCCAAGACAAGTCGAATCTATTTTAGAAGAACATGATTGTGTGAGAGAAGCAGCGGTTGTTGGTGTAGAAGATGAAATTAAAGGAATGAAGCCATATGCCTTTATTACTATTACTAATGATGTTACAATTGAAGAAATAAAGAGTTTTGCCTTACAAAAATTGCCGGCATACTCTTGCCCTCGAGATATTTGGATTATCAAAACTATGCCATTAACAAGTGTGCATAAAGTTGATAAGAAAAAATTAAAAGAGGATGCATTTAAACTACTATATAATATATGAATACACTAAGAGAAAAAACTGTAGTAATAACCGGAGGCTGTGGACAAGTTGGTTGGGCTATTTCAAATCGATTAGCAGGAATGGGTGCCACAGTTGTTGCACTAGTAAGACGAGATTTGGAAGAATACAATGCAAGAATGCGTCTTCTTTCTCCAAAATGTTGTGCGGTTCTTGCCGATGTAACTGATTCTGCTAGCCTAGTATCCGCAGCACAAAAAATTGGACGCTGTGATATCTTAATTAATACAGCAGGATATACACGAAGTATCCAGCCTATAAAACTACAAGAACTAACTGACGATATATTTGACGAAATAATTAACACAAATCTTCGAGGAACATTTTCTACCATACGTGCGTTTCACCCCTTCATGTCCGATGGTGTTATTATAAACATTTCATCGACTGCTGGTCTAAGAGCAAGTACTAGTAACCTGGCCTACGGTGCTGCTAAGGCCGGAATTGACTTGATGACAAAGACACTTGCAAAAAGTCTTGCACCTAAAATTAGAGTAATTGGAATAGCACCAGGATATCTTGAAAAAGCTACTTCTGGCGCAGTTAAACCTCCAGGCGCTAACGAGCAGATTGCTAATATGACTCCGTTAAAACGTGTAGGAGAAGCCGAAGATATTGCACAGATGGTAGAAAGTGTTATATTCAACAAGCACTTAACAGGACAAACAATTGTTGTCGATGGGGGCATTAGCTTATGAAAACTATTATTACCTGTGCTATTACAGGAGCAGTAACTAGTAAAGAACAAACACCTTATTTGCCAGTTACTCCGGAAGAAATTGCTACCAGTGCTTTAGAAGCAGCTGAAGCAGGCGCCGCAGTTGTACATATACATGTTCGTAATCCTGAAAGTGCTCGCCCTAGTATGGATGTAGATCTGTATAGAGATACTGTAGATAGAATTAAAAAACACAATACTAGTGTTCTAATAAATTTAACTACAGGCCCGGGTGCGTTATACATTCCTAGCAAAGATAAATTGGCTCAAGGTGCTCCAGGGAGTCTACTCTTACATGCTGTAGAAAGAGTTAAACACATTGAAATGATTAAACCTGATTTATGTAGCATGGACTTTAACACAATGCATCAGGCGGAAGGCGGCATACGGATTAATCATAAACTAGTAACCAAGCGAATGGTTGAACTAGTACAGCGAGCAGGAACTAAACCAGAACTAGAAATTTTTGATAGTGGTGATTTTCGAATAGCAAAGGAGCTTGTTGCAGACGGAACTATTAAAGGAACTCCGTTCTGGCAGTTTGCAATGGGAATCAAGTATGGGTGGGATGCAACACCAAATGCACTTATGTATGCTTACAGAGACTTGCCTCCTAACTCTGTGTGGAGTGCATTTGGTATTGGACGTATGGAAATGCCCATGGTTGCTATGACAGCTATTATGGGCGGGCATGTTCGTGTTGGTTTAGAAGATAACATCTATACTAGCAAAGGTGTATTAGCAAAAAACAATGCAGAACTAGTAACTATGGCTGTTGATGTTTTACGATTATTGGGCTATCAGGCAGCATCCCCAAGCGAAGCTAGAGAAATTTTGTTATGATCCAGGATCAATTTAATAATTTTTATAGACATTTTTATGTTGACTCAACAGGGGAGCGAAGAAGGCACGCCATATTTGCTCCAGGGCTGGATAGATTTATTTTAGTAGATGATAAAGATTTTTGGCTAACTCTTGAGACAGCAGAAATTCTAAGTTCTAAATTACCAACAATAGCTTATATGTTGCCTCCAAATGCATTTACTATGACTAATCAAAATTGTATCAATTATACAATTGAAGATAAAAGAACGCAACGCATTGGCCCAAGCGCAATTGTTGGTGGTAGGCAGCATCCGATGCTTAAATTCTTATATGATAAAGACATGGTTGCTGAGGTGGGCATTCCTGAAGATTATGTAGATAATACAGAAATACTAGATAGATTGTTAAGGTATGCAAGATTTGTGCAAGATCAAGTGTATGTTCTCAACATTACAAATGCATTTTATAATTTTGAAAATACTGAAACATTTGCTGACAAGTACGTTGATGACGGCTGTTTAGAAAACATATCCTCAAGGGCAGACAGATCTACACTTAAGAAGGGACTGTTTTTTGAGCTTAGGAAAATTTTATATCTGTCCCATAGTCCCGAAGAAGCTGAAGAAAAAATAGTCGACTTCTGGGTTCATAATTATACAGACCAAACTTACCTGATGAATGGTTATTATAAAATTTTGAATAAACCTATGCCAGAAAAACTTATTCCTCTGTCTAAAGACATCTATAAAAATATTTCAACCATGCTGTTTTAAAATGATTAAACCAGACGATACACTTTATTTTTCAAGTATAAGTTTCAATTATTATCACGATGCTTTTTGGAGTGAAGTCCATAAGAATTGTGGAGATGGTGGACAATTTTATATTAACATGGCCAAAAGACTTAATCCTTGTAGATTTGTAAGTCGTAACGGAGACTGGAGCATGCCCTGGAAACAGGAGCTAATTCCAGGTTACGAGATGCCTATATATGATCCAACTTTTAATAAAACGTTTGATCAAATTTCTAATGAGCAAGCGTTACTCATTAAACAGCGTATATCACACGGCGAAAGGTTTGCTGTCATGCTATCAGGGGGTATTGACAGTACTATGGTAATGTCTGCTTTGTTGAAAAATTTGACTAAAGATGAATTACAAAGTGTTGCAGTATGCGCTAGCGTCGAAACTATAATAGAGAATCCTCATTTTTGGCACAAGTATATACAAGATCAGTTTACTATACTTGATAGTGACAAACACAAGTATGATGAACTTATAGCACTTGGGTATACACCTATTACTGCTGATGAAGGCGACTGTATTTTTGGAACTTTATTTGGGTTAATTTTATATAACAATTATGATGCTTACACAAACAATCTAAGTCCGGAATCTAAGATCGAATTACAAAATATCAAATACAAAATTTCCGATCCTGATATACATTATTCTCAATATAAAGACTTATTAATAAATTATTTAGGAATACAATCAGATCCTAAATTTGGAAAATTATTCTACGAAAAACTTGTTCGCAACATTGACACCGCCACTGTGCCGATACAAAGTCTACACGACTTCTTTTGGTGGATGATTTTCAATATTAAATATTTGAACTGTGCTGTTCGCGGAAGTATCTATATGAACGATACACTAGAAACAAAACTCGTTATGAACAGAATTGTTAATTGGTTTAATTATCCCGATTATCAGAGATGGAGCATGGTTAACAATAACAACGGACAAAAAATTAAAAAAACTCCTTCAACATATAAAACAGCAGCTAAAAATTATATTTGGGATCTAGACAGGAATGACTGGTATAAAAATTTTAAAGTTAAATTAGAATCTCTTTGGGTCATTGGGCACAGGCAAGATGTAGAGGGTGTGCCCAATAATCGACGACCAGTATCCAGACTTGGTTTAAATAAAAACTTTGAAATTTTATATATGGATGATCCGAGTGTACGGGATTTTTACAGACATAACTTACAAAATTACAAAATTGATTGGAGATAACATGAAGAAATTGTTAGTTAGTGTTTTACTGTACTTTGCAAGTATTGCTTATGCCACAGAAACAATTAAAATTTATAGCCCTTATAGTCCGGGACATAGTGCAACCCCTGCACTATTTAAAGTAGTAGACGAAGCTAATGCTATGCAGTCTATCTATAAATTTGTAGTAGAATTTAAACCTGGAGGCAATCAAGTTATCGCAGTTAAGAGTTTAGATGAAAATAGTATTGCCATTATTGCACCGGCATATGTCGAAAACGTTGCCGCAGGAAGATTAAACGAAAATGACTATGTTCCTGTATATGCGTTTGGCGATGCTTGCTGGGCTGTGGTTACCAACAAACCTTTGGCTGGACAAAAAGAATTTGTTGTGGGCGGAGTAGGATTTGGTAATGCCGCGCATCTAACAGCACTTGCTCTTGGCGAAAAATACAATTTTGATGTTAGATACATTGTATTCAGAAGCAACAATGATGCCCTTGTTAATATGGTGGGTAACAATGGAGTCGAGTTCGTAATCGACAAGTACGAAGGCTACGAATCGTTGCGAACTAAAAATCCAAAGATGCAAATGATTGCAGCCAGTTGTCCTACTAGATTACCGCAAGAACCTAAGATTAAAACTTTAAAAGAAATGGGCATAGATGCTCCTTATATTTTTAACATAGCTGTTGCTCAACGACAAATGTCAGAAGGGCGCAGAAAAGCCATAGGACTTATATTAACTAAGGCTACGGACAGGGTAGGAGAAGCAGAGATTTTTAAATTATCTGCTATGCGTCCACCGCAATTTGACGGTGTTAGCTCAGAAGAATTCTATTTAAAATCTACAGATCAAGTTAAAAGGTTACAGTCTAAATACCGTAAACAGATAGAAGACAGTCAAAAAAGTACCAGATAACGGCTACTATATCCAAAAGACATAAATAATAAGCAGGAGTCATGACCTGCACAATTTAACGTTAAATGGAGAAACATATGACAAAACGTCACGTAAAATGGGTTTTAGCCCACGAGCCAATCGAGTTGTTTATTCGTGCTGCAAAAGTATTTGCTGACGAAGTAAATTCTCGTGCGCCAGAGCAACTAGAAATCGAAGTTATGACCATGAGCGAATATGCTGAAAAGTATAACAACGGTGTTGTAGTTGACAAGCACAGTCTAGTTGATTTGCTAGACAGCGGTGCTATCCAAATGAGCCAAACTTATACAATCACATTAGGTAAGATTAACAAAGACTTTTATGCTTTAGACTTGCCATTCTTGTTTAAGGATCACGATCATGCTAGTCGTGTGTTTGAAGGCGAAGTTGGTGCAGAGTTGCTAAACAGCTTAGAAGCTAGCAAGAAAGTTAAAGGACTAGCATTTACATATTCAGGTGGTTTCCGTATTATTCCTGGTAACGAAACCGTTGCTAAGATTGAAGACCTACGTGGTATGAAGATGCGTACAAGTTTCAGCCCAGTTGCTATTGAAACATTCAAGACACTTGGCGCTGATGTAGTTCCAATGGAACTAGAAGAACTAAGTGAGAACTTAGGTACAGCTAATGTAACAGTTGGCGAAAGTACATATCCTCGTGTTTATGCACTTGGACATGACAAAGTATCTAAAGTTATTAACCATACAGAACACAGCTTGTTCTTAACAAGTATTCTAATTGGTACAGACTTCTGGAACACATTGAGCCCAGAGCTACAAACTGTTGTTGCCGAAAGTGCTAAAGTTGCTGCACGTCATGAGCGTACATTGAGCATTGAAGACATTGCTCTAGTTCAAGCTCGCGCTGAAGCAGATGGTATCGAAGTTGTTAAGATGAGCGCCGATGAGCAAGCTCGTTTTGCAGAAGCTACTAAAGTAGTTTATGCCAAATTTGAAGACTACTTTACACCAGGGTTAGTACAAAAGATTCAATTACACTAAAATGTAACATCTTTAAAAGGCTCTTCGGAGCCTTTTTTTTTGGCTACACATTCTTGGCTCTATAAATAACGGCAGGAGAATAATAACATGAAGATTACTCAACTTGGCACAGAATACGATAAGTCCGGGAAGGAAATTAAAATCATGCACACTGATAGTTTAGGCATGAGTCCAATATTTACTTTCTTTTTACGACAAATGGCGACTCTTATCGATAACGGATTTGCATATCCGTTTACATCATGGAACGATGGCGATTGTTCAGCGGTGTACGCCACAGACGAGAATGGAAAAATCCTTGGACATATTGTTTACGAACATTACGAAAATAAAGGACTGTTGTGGATAACATTAAGTGCCGTTGACGAAGACTCTCGAGGGTTAGGAATTTATACAATACTCCATGGATATTTTGAACAAATAGCCAAAGAAAAAGGTTGCTGGGCTATTAGCAGTCACATACATAAAAACAATAAAGTTCGATTAGCATCTGCTGATAAAGTAGGTATGGTTCCTGTATTCCATTGGATGGGCAAAAAATTAAAATGACAAGGCTGGTGGCATTTGGCTGCTCCTACACATATGGTAGTCTGCTTCAAGATTGCCCAGCAGATAGTGCTACACCAAGCAAGTACAGTTGGCCAAAATTATTAAGTAACAAATTAAATATCGATTTAATAAATTGTAGTGATCCAGGCGCAAGCAATTTAGAAATTTTATATAAAATTTTAAATTTTAAATTCAACCATGATGATTTAATTGTTATATTATGGACCATGTTCTCCCGAGGTGCAATTATTGACAAAAGTAAAATTGAAAGGTATGGTGCGTGGCTTCCAGGATATTCAAAATGGCTTGGTGCACAAACAGAGGAGCACCTGATATTCATGTCATGGGTTTATATTCATCACGCAGAGCTTTATCTAAAAAGTTTAAATTTAAACAACTATAGTTACATAGCTGAACAAGCACCAATGTTAAAATATAAACCTGAGTTTATTAAATTATTTAATTTAAAAGATGTAAAATCAACATTTAATCCAATGTTAGATTTATGCAGCGACAAGTTACATCCAGGCCCAAAAACGCATGAAGCATTTTCAAATGTAGTATACAAGGATATAACAACTTGAATATATCAGAAAATAACTATATTACAGTTAGGGGTTCAGGAAACTCTTTCTTTGTAGACATTTCTCCAATCACTCCGGGGCTAACATACTACAAAGAAAGTCTAATTGCTGCTGAAAAAATTGAATCAATAAAAACCGGAAAAATTTATATTATGTATAGCGGCGGTGTTGATAGTGAATATACTGTTTCAGTTTTTAAAGATGCTGGGATAGATTTTACTCCTGTGATAATAAAATTCAAAAATGATTATAACTCACATGACCTTGAATATGCATTAAAATTTTGCAGATACAAAAATCTAAAACCTTTAATTATTGATATCGATTTTGATCACTTTGTAAAAAGTGGCATGATGTTAGAGATATCAAAAGAAATAAAATCAGCTGTACATCACAGGGCTGCTACGGCATATGCAATTGGGCAATTAGATGGAACTGTTATATGCGGAGAAGGCGAACCCTACTTGAGAAAAAACGAAAATGATTCGTGGGACGTGACTATATATCAACACGACTATGCTATTGTTAACTATTATAAACTTTATAACATCGACGGCACTCCTCATTTTAATCGATACACTCCTGAGATGATGAGAACGTTTTTAGAAGATCCACGAATAAAAGATTTATCGTTAAATCAAGTTCCTGGAAAACTTGGGTCTGATTCTAGCAAGTACATAATTTATAATAGAGACAGTAACTTTGAACTTGAAGAACGTCCCAAGTATCATGGGTATGAAAAGATTGAAAAGTTAGAAATTTTTAAACATGAAAGCTTCAATGAACTATATACACTAGGAAAACAATGGGATGGCCGGTGGTCTTTAGATTATAATGAATTCTTAAAAAATATATGTATACAGTAACATGGCGCCCAGGCGCAAACGATTACCTGGATCAACTTTTTGATAACTTAAGAGAACAGCAGTACAACGATAGATCTCATCGGTTATGGGAAAATTATAGTAAAAAATCTTTTGACTATGCTGGTATTGTGGCCTATACTATTTGTTTTGATGACAACAATAATCCTGAAATGTGCTCAAGTATTTCTTTACGCGAATGCTGGCCAAATAATTCCTACAGGATTTTAAATAGAACATGGAAACATACTAACAAAAAACAAATAATGAAAGAAATAAGTTTAGCAATGGGTGAGACAACGTTAAGCCAAATCCAGTGGTTAAAAGATAATACGGAGTACGAGTTATTTTTTATCAGTAGACAAACTGATAATTGGATGAAATGGGTTTCAAAGAATTTTAAGAAACAATTTAATTTAGACTTCAAGATAGCTACAAATAAATACCTAACATGCCCAAACGAATGTGACGAAACCTGTTGGCAGCACATTATCTATCAAGGCAACATTGATGCACTACGTAGCTGGAAAAGTAAATGAACCAAGTAATTAAAAATATCATAACAATTAAACATCTATGGGGAGGAATCGTACCTCTACATATTTTTGGTATTTGGGCAATTTATAATTTAATCGCCGGCACAGCCCCTGCCTGGTGGTGGATAGCTACTCTTATTGGTTGGTTCTTTATGAAGTTTATTGGAATAGGTGCAGGATTCCACAGACTGTTTAGCCATCATGGTTTTGAAGTTAGCAGACTGATGAAAAGATTTATACTGTTCTGCGGAACGATTGCAGTACAAGGAAGTGCTATTTTGTGGGTAGGAATACATAGAGGAGCACACCATCGTCACAGTGACACAGATTTGGACCCCCATAGTCCGAAGCACGGATTTTGGCACAGTTATATTACGTGGATGTTTACTTTAAAAGAAGGCGATGTAAGTGTTAGGAGAGTTCCAGAATTATTAAGAGATCCTGATGTAGTATTCTCTCACAAATACTACACAGAAATAATTTGGTTAGTTTACGGAATCACTGCATTAATTAGTATCGATCTTTTCTTTTACCTACTAGTGTTGCCTGCGTTAATTACATTACATGTATTTTGTTTGCAGACTAGTATAGTACATTATCCAAATCTTGGATATAAAAACTACGCAACAAAGGACGATAGTACAAATATACCTTGGTTGTTTCCTTTAACACAAGGAGAATGCTGGCACAACAATCATCATGGAGACCCTAAAAATCCCAATTACGGCGGTCGTCATTGGTGGGAATTAGATCCAACATTCTGGGTAATAAAATTAATTCAAAAATGAATATTGCTATATTGTCATCGGTGTGCCCTTATCACCATTTAGCACAGCTACTAAAAAAGGATTCACATGTTTATCATTTTGGAGCTGCTGTTGGAGTAAAAGCAACTGAAAACTACGAACCCATAACTACATGGTTACCTTACGATCTCAATGTAGGTAATGCCATGAAACGATTTGCTGAATTTTCAGAAGATAAAAAAATTGACTTTGTTTTAGCGTCCGGGCTTCCAGTTCCTCGAAGTTCATTTATACACAATTATTTGCAAGATAGAAAAATACCTTATTTTTTTGTTAATCCAAAAATTACAGATTTAGAAAGAAGTAAACATCTAACCAAACAACTTCTTGCTAAATGTGGTATTCCAACACCAAAATATCAAAAAATGGACGGGCGATATCTTTATAAAAATTTTAAAAGTCTTGCACGACCATTTGTAGTAAAGTTGGATTTTGTATATCAGTCAGGCAGACAAACAATTATTGTTGACGACGACAATTACGAAACAGTTTTTGAAGAACTATTTGGGTACTTAGTTAACGGTGACGCACAACTTACAAACATAAATCTTGATACAGAAATTGTACTAGAAGAATACATGGAAATTAAACGAGAGTACTCTTATCATGCATTGTTTAATCGTAGCGGATGGAAATATTTAGGTTCTGCAAGAGATTATAAAAAATTAAAAGACGGCGACAGCGGGTATAATACTGTTGGCCTTGGTTGTTACAACGTCGATCCTGATCCAATAGTACACGAATATGCCGATAAAATTTTTAATTTTTTAAAAGACTACCTCGGCAAATCAAACGACTTTTATCGGGGATTTATATTTTTAGGAATAGCTGTTGACAAGAATAATGTTCCGTATATTTTAGAAATTAATACTCGAAGTGGTGACCCTGAATTATGCTCAATTTTAGGCTCTGTTGGAAATAACTTATCTGAATTATTTTATGCGGCAAGTGCAGATCTTCCAATCCCCGATGTAATCCATAATAATAAGTCTACAGTTTCTGTACGGGTGTTTAATCGTGTTTACGACTGGCTCAGGCCTGCATCATTTCTACCAAAGTTTGAAAACATACCTGATAATATAATTCAAAGTATTGAAACATGTGCCGGAGCAACAATGGGCATTGAAAGATATTATATTAAACATTCGTTGTTTACAACTACAGCTAATTCAAGACAAGAAGCAGCGAAACGAATTTATGATTACTTAGATACACAATATGTAGGTCAATTTACCTATAGAAGGGATATAGGATACTTAGAATGAACTTAGACGATTTAGGGTATTATAAAGTTGGTACAGAAAAATTTCATAATAAAATTATGGCCATGTTTAAAGCCCAGCAACTACGAACAGATATGGAGTGGGTTTTCAATGATAATATCTTTTCAGCAATAGACTGGACACAAGAGCCGACAACTAGCATAGATGAATTTTATGCTATACGAGCTAGACAGATAAGAGAAAAATACGATTATATTGTAATGTTCTGTAGTGGCGGCGCTGACAGTACAAACATGTTTCACGCTTTTGTAAATAACGGGTTGCACATAGATGAAGTAGTTGGAAGTGCTCCGTTAGAAGGATTACGAGATTGGAAGAATCCTGATCCGTCGGATACAAGAGTTGAAAACACTATAGAAGAAACTTTCTTAACTCAGATTCCGTGGCTTAATACAATACGAGAAAAATATCCTAGAATCAAAGTTACATTACATGATTACTTTCAGGACATGCTGAATTATAAAGCAGACGATTGGTTACTTAAATGTAACGACTGGTTACATCCAACTATGGCTGGCCGTTATAATTTAGATCGCCTTACACATTTAAAACGTATTGCAGAGTCTGGAAAAAGGATTGCGGTTGTTCAAGGTATTGATAAACCCTCAATTGTTAGATCTAAAGATCATTTTTATATTATGTTTAGAGATAACATTTATAATAACAAGTATAATTCGATAAATCATCCAAACACGGATCAAATATTTTTTTATCATAGTCCTGAACTTCCCTTAATGATAGTCAAACAGGCACATTTAGCAGCCAGATTTTTAATGCGGCCAGAAAATAGGAATGTTTACGACATGATGCTGATCAACGATGACAGGCTTAAAAGACCTGATACACCAACAGCATTGCCTAGAGTCGATTCTGTTACATTTAATGCAGGTGTTTATGAAAGAGGCATTGTCCCTGCTATCTATCCAGCAATCAAGAAATGGAGTTATCAAGCAGGCAAGCCTGACAGAATGTTACTAGGCAGACACGACGACTGGTTCTATCGCCATCACTCTGGTACTAAGATATGGGAAATGATGGTATCGGACTTGGAAAATCTAGTTGGATCTCTAGATAAGAAATTTTTAGATTACGACCCAGTAAAAGGATTACTTGGTTTTAAATCTTGGAGGAAATACTATAAACTTGGTCCTGTAGTTAATTTCCAACCTGTGTATGATTTAGACCAAGATCTTCTAGACGCACCAACTATACTTACAAGTATAGGTGATCTTAAGAATTCATAATTTGATACCAATAATTATCTAGGAATTTTTTCCTGTCAGCATGCACAGGATGATCTAAATTATAGTCTTTAACTCGGCGAGTTAAGATTTCATGCGTGGTCATAGAAGGATAATTTAACAATTCAATTCCGTTCCATGAAGCAGTACGTTGATGTGAAATTGAATCCTTAACTAATTCTAATGCCCATTGACGAGCTTTCTGCGATGTATGATATTCGCCGTGTGCCCATTGATCAGGGCCGGTAAATCTAAATCCGTATTGCTCTGCATTTTGTTCAAATTCGCTGGACCATTCTTTGATGTGGTGATTACTTAAATGTAAACCGTTCCAATGCCACCCATTGATATTGTTATCCTTTAACCATTGATTTGTTTCCCAAAGTTCTTCGACTGTCTCTGGAGGAATGCCTGCTATCATTCCGCAGAAGATAATGATCTCACTATTCCATTTTTGATGGGCTAGCTCTGGAAGGTAGTCTTTAGCTTTTTTTCCACTAAAAGATTTTCCAATGAGAGACGCAGCTTCCTTATTAAAAGTTTCTACACCAAAAAATGCACCAAATAGACCGCTCTCTTTAAGCATATCTTCTGTTTGTCTATGAGCTTCTATTAGATCTAATCTAAGATATGTTGCATATCTTATTTTAAAAGGCAAACTAGCAGCCATGTTAGCAAAAGCTTCGACACGATCTTTGTCGGCATTAAAAGTATCGTCTAACATGTAATAGTTTGTAGTTCCAAACTTATTATAATTATCTATCATTTCTTCTTTAATTAGTTCCATATCTCGAAGAAAATCTAGCTTATGCTTTCCAATTAACGGATACTGACAAAACTTACATTTAAAGATACAGCCGCGTGTAGTTTCAATTGGTAAAGATTCACCGGGTTGTACAAAGTCACGTTCGTGCCACCTATGTCGATCATGCTGTATGTCAAATTTTCTTTCAACTGGAACTGAGAACGATTCTTTGATAAGTCTATTCCCGCGAGCACTAATTTCAAAAGGAACAGCAGGCCCGTTTCTAAATACATGATTACAGTAAGCAAGCATAGTGTCTTCGGCATGCCCTACAATAATATGATCAAACAACTTTGGAGGCAAAAACCAATCAAAACGATTGGCAGTTGGGCCGCCGCCAACATATTTTAATCGAGGAAATTTTTCCTTGAGCTTAAACATTAAGCTAGCGACTCTAAGATATAGTAGCCTATCATATACTGTGTTCCCCAATACCCCAAATCCAATTACTTTTGTTTCGTCTGTTACATATCTGCTAACAGCGTCAACAACCTCTGCTTCGGATCGTTGGAAAACAAAGTCGATAACTTGAACGTTATAATTGTGTTCTCGCAAATACCAAGCTACTTGATAGGCACCCATACCCCTGTACAAGGATCTTCCTTGTACATTTTTGTCATCTAGACGATAGGGCAAAACTGATGTTAATAATATGACTTCCATATTTCCTTCGATAAATATTAAAATACCTGACTATTTAGTGTTAAGTGGTAGTATAAATAACTAATATCCATTGGAGACAAAAATGCCCGTTACTCAATATTTTACAAAAAGCAGACCTGATGCTACACAACCCTTTTACGAAGATACAACGGAGGGCAAAACTAGAACGTCGGCTTTATATGCTTTAGCGGATAGTCGACCTGAGCTAGTTTCTTCAAGGCCCCAACCATCTACAAACACTGATGCTCTTACTATTGAAACCGAATGGACATTCCCGGATGTTGATGCTTTTAGAGAATGGCTCAAGCTAGCCTTAGAAACTGATCCGGAGTTAAGATTTGATCGGGCCCGGTATTATCAAGATAATGGGCATAGTTTATTAATTGAATTTATGTACGACGGGCTAGATCGTAGAGGGCTAATTTCCAGTATCACCCCGTTGGGTGCAGTACATAGAATGTTTGATGGTTCAATTATTCAAAAGACAAGAAACGAACCGCTAGATATGTAACCAAAACAGATTGACTTTCTGTTCAAATGCTGTTATAATATAACCGTAGACGTGAGTGGAATTGGTAGACCTCCTCCCTTCGGGGAGGGAACAGGGCTAGGCTATTAGCTGCCTTTGTAGGTTCGAATCCTACCGTCTGCACCGATTAACTACACACAGAGGCACAAATGATTAAGGCACTTGTTTTGACAACCATTTTGGTTTCGACTAATGTTCTCGCCGATTGGCAAAACCCTAATTTTAAGTACGATGCCAAAAACAACTTCACAAATAAAACAACTGTTACGATTCGGGCTGTCGATAATGTTGACAAAGTCTGTGAAACTGAAAGCCGTAAACGAGGACGAAATGGATTTGGATTCGCCATGCAAGCCTGCTCGTTTTGGGAAGCTAACACTTGCACTATAATTATTCCGAAAAAGTTCACTATTGACAATCTAGGTCACGAAATGCTACATTGCTTGCAAGGTAACTATCATGATTAGCAAAAGCCCTCAGCGTAATACTTTCCAAAAGGAAAACTATCTCAAACGTCAAGCTGAAAAAGGCAAGACTCCCGAGAACGACGAAAATACTCGCGCCATGGTTGAGTACTACGAGTCTTGGGATGAGCGAGAAGATGCCCAGGAAGCAGACCCTAAATGGCGAAAAGATAACCTAGAATGGGATCTGCGTACCACCGATTGGATTTTAGAAAAGGTTCGTGCCAATGATGCTTATGCTCAAAACTTGTATGCCGCAATGTGTAATAATGATTTTATCAAACGAGAAATGTGGCCTTTGCTAAAAGACCAAAAATGGTCATGCTCTTGGCGCTATGCTGGAGGTATTATTGCTCACATGCAACAAAAAGGTGATTACATTGATTGGTACTGTTCTGGTATTCGAAATGTTAGTCACGACGAGGAAGAAAATAAACTTTGGGACGGAAGAGACTACGTTGCAGAAAGTGTAGTTACTGAAGAAATCGAAAACGATTTATATAAACTAGGTTGGCTAGTTGTAAAAGATTCTGACACAAATTAAATTAAGAGTAAATACTGCTATGGAAAAGTACACTTACGATGCAAGCGAAATTTTTGAAGAAATCAACGGGGACCCTGAAAACGTCCTCATGAATATCCCCCAAGAAATTCGTGACAAGCTAGGCTGGAAAGAAGGCGATGTAATTACGGTTACAGTTGAAGAAGGATCAATCATTCTAGAAAAGAAATAATGGCTAAAGACGATATTATTGAACTCACAGGCAAAGTAGACGAAGTATTACCAGGAAACATGTTTAGGGTTAAAGTGGACAATATGCCCAACCCTTTACTCTGTTACATGGGTGGTAGGTTAAAGCAAAACAAGATTCGCATTATCTTAGGTGATAATGTGAAAGTAGAAGTCAGCCCATACGACTTGTCAAAAGGTAGGGTAATTTATAGGTTGTAACTATGAATGGTATAATGGAAACTGTCTGCGAAATATGTACTAGCATAAGACGTAGAACTCAGGGAGGAGTTAGTTTCCAAAAGCTGTTAGCTATGATTCGTAAAGAATTAAAGTTACATGAAATTGAATTAAAAATAAAGACCGTTAAAGATAAAAATCTCAACACAGATGTTTTTTATGTTAACGGTTTTTATGATCCTGAAGACGATAAAAATAACGAGTGTCCTATTGAATTAATAATAACGCACAATTTTAATAAAACTGGTGCGTGGCATGAAAAAAATTCTACAGAACTTTTAATACAAATTTACGATTCGTTAATACACGAATATCGACATCAAGGGCAATATCGAAAACGTAATTATAAATCTGGCCGAGAACACGATAACAATCACGGAAGGTATCTAAGTGATCCAGATGAAATAGATGCTTATTCAATCAGTATAGCATTTGAACTTTGCAGAAATTTAGGCAAGCATAGAGCCTTACGTTATTTGCACAACACAGACAAATTGAGCAGGCTTAGGTTAAACGGCCAATTTGTTGCTCCTAGTTTGGGAATGTATAAGACAGAGTTTCCAAAATACAACGACCCTGTAATAAATCGGTTAACTAAAAAAGTATATACTAGGCTCCAAAAGGTTGACACAGACTTGATTTTCATGTAAAATAAGGCTATTATCAATTAATGGAGCAAGTTATGCCAGCGCCGGAAAAAGAGTACCCAGTCCAAACGGTATTGGAATTGGCATGCGCTGCCTATCGGTATAATAAAGATTACATTAAAACGGCAGAAGCCATTTATACCGATGACTATAAAATAATTGGTTATCGTATGCCAAACAAGCTATTGATGCTGTCTGCGTTGGGAGAAGATAAAACCAATTACAACGGTGTAGATCCTTTGATGAAGCCTCAGCTTATCACAACCAATATGGAAGATAAGCAATTGGCAGAAGACATTATAAAGTTTTATCGCCGTTTGATGTTTAATGCCATTCAAGGTGAAGACGAGTTCAAAACTGAACTAAATGCAATTCTTACTAAGGAAAACACAACTACTAATAAATTTGGTTGGATTGCCTGCTTGCCCAGTGTTTACAAACGAGACCTGAGCAAACACCAATTTCATAAGAAAACCAAAACATTAGAAGAAGGTTGGTTGGGAGAAGTTGGTAAAACTTTACTGGATTTGGACTGCGAAGTATTATCCTGCATTAAGTCAAAAAACTTTGAAGCTTTTAATGTTGATGCTATAATAGAAAATAAATTAGTCAGTTGGATGAGCCAAAAAGATGTAACCGTAGGTCCTGCGGTTGTCATTAAGGCCAAAGTTAAAGATCATGGCTTCCACTGGAAAACCAAAGGTACTGTAACAAGACTTAACTATGTAAAGGTTGCACAATGAGAATCGAAGACTTTCTTAAAGCTACACAATACCGCATTACTGGCGGTGAACAGTTTGGCTGGACTACATTTGGTCCAGAGGCACGTTATTTAGATTGCGACAAAGAAGATCACTACAGCACAAATATTATTTTCGATAGTGCTACTTTCGAAGTGTATATGTGCGAAATGTGGGACTACGTAAATGAACGTGAGTATCGCTGGATTAGCCCAGAGTATGTAGAAAAGTACAAGGCTGAATGCGTACTTAAAGATGTAGATTTTGAGGCTGCTTGCGATCGCAAGTTTACTGATTTGGAAGTAGAAGACGATATTTTGGAAAAGATTACTGCTATGGTTGCTGGAGAAGAATACGATACCCGTGTAAAAGTTCCGCTGGATATTCCTGACAACGAACTACTAAAGTTCATGATTGCCGCGCACGAACGTGATATGACTTTTAACGCATTTGTTGAGGAAGCTCTGCGCGACCTGCTTGACGAATACAAGCGTGACCCAGAGGGTATGAAACAACGAGCAAAGGTTTGGGCAGACTAATGTATGATGAAGATCAGTACGAGGAATTTGCTCGTCGAATGGAAGAAAAGTATCCAAAGATGTTTGCAGACCAATATGGTGGCTTTGCTGTAGGTATTGGTTGGTGGCCCATTCTTGAAACACTTTGCCACCAAATTCATCATCATGTTGAATGGAAGCAGAATCAATTGGAAAAGTATCAACGTGGACAAGGTTGCCCGGATGTTGTTGTTAGGCAAATCAAAGAAAAATTTGGCGGCCTGCGTTTTTACTATGATGGCGGTGACGACACAGTGGATGGTATGGTTCGTATGGCGGAGTCGTGGGCGGCATTCACTTGTGAAGAATGTGGTCAGCCTGGAACCACTCGTAGTGGCGGCTGGATAAGGACTCTTTGCGACAAACACGAAGCAGAACGCCAAGCTAGGTATAACGAAAGAAATAGTGATGAAAATTAAGGTAGTATCAGATCTGCATTTAGAATTTAGTGACATCAACATCAAGAATGGTGAAGGTTGCGATGTTCTAATTTTGAGTGGCGACATTATGGTTGCCCAGGATCTGCACGACCATCCAGAAATGGACTACGGCATGTACAGCAATGTTAATCTTGCTGACCTTGGACGTAGGCAAGCTACTGCTCTTCGATTTCGTGACTTCTTAAAGCGTTGCAGTTTTCAATTTCCGCACGTTGTTTATGTTGCTGGCAATCACGAATTTTACCATGGTAAGTTTGTGTCTAGTCTAACCGACCTGCGTAACGAGTGCGGCAAATTTCCTAACATTCATTTCTTGGAAAGAGACACTAAAGAAATTGATGGTGTTGTGTTTATCGGTGCTACACTATGGACTGACTGCAACAAGGGTGATCCTTTGACCTTGCATGCTTTGACTGATTTAATGAATGATTTCCGTATCATTCGACATGATGGTCATGGCTATACTAAACTGCGTCCGGCGCATATTATGGAAAGACACAGACAAACACTAGGTTACTTTAAGTCAGTGCTCGCCGATCTTAAAGATCGTAAGGTTGTTGTTGTAGGTCACCATAGCCCTAGTCATCAAAGTGTACACCCAATGTATGCCAACGACAAGGTAATGAATGGCGGGTACCACAGTGATCTAAGCGAATTCATTTTGGATCACCCTCAGATCAAACTATGGACACATGGTCATACACATCATCCCTTTGATTATATGATCGGAGAAACTCGTGTTGTTTGTAACCCACGTGGTTATGAAGGATACGAAGAAACAGGTTGGAACCCTAACATTGTATTGGAGATTTAAATGGAAATTAGTATTGTCGAAATGACTAGACAAACTGGCAAGAATCTTGCCGAATTCGTAACTCATATTGCAAACCATATCGAAAAATTGGAGGCTGAAAATGCAGAACTCAAACGACAACTCGAACTTCGGAATTCAGACAATACTGAAAACCGAGAAGGAGTTTAAGGCTTTTAAAAAGTGGCTAAAAGGCCACTTGAATTTCGGCCCTATAACTGTTACATTTACTAAGAAGGACGGAACAGAAAGAATAATGAACTGCACTACCAGTTCAGATCTTGTTCCGCAAGTTCCCGTCCTTACTGAAGAAGTTGCAGTTCCTAAAAAGGAAAAGAAAAAGAACGAGGATGTTATGTCAGTCTACGACCTAGAAGTCAAAGAGTGGCGTAGCTTCCGTTGGGATAGCATTAAACGAATCGAGTTTACACTATGAAAATTGGTCTCAGTTATAGCCGTTGTGTTAGAGATATCGTCGAAGGCAAAGTAGACATTGCAGATGTCCTTGTTGTTATTTCTCGTACGGATTTTAATCCTCACGATGATAAACAGTGGCAGGGCATTTGGCAAGGTTATGCCGGTGGTAGCAATCGCGGAAGTATGATTAGAATGTTCGGTGGTAGCAACCCAGAATGGGGTAGCTACGGCGATGAGGACGAAGATCTATTCCGTAGCGTCAGCATCGAACTCTGGGAGTCGGGTAAACTTCACCAGCCTCGACAGTTTGGTGCCCATCCTCGTCGTATGCCCTACTACTGGCTGGAAACTGTACTACCTAGCGATGAGCTGGAAAATAATCCGTCTGCTAAAATTGCTTGGGAAAAATTCCAAACAGTTGCAGGTTTGTCTAACGTTCGTTTAGATGAATCTGCACAATGAGATACATGATACCATTACTATTTTGTCTGTTAGTTGGATGCGAAGATACCAATCTAACTTATCAGCAATTAGTAGACTACCCTATGCAATGTGCCAAAGCCGACAAGCAATTGGCACAGTTGCGTAAGGTTCAGATGCGTAAAAACTTTGACCCTAATCCAGACAACCTAAACGAAGAAGATCGTGCTTACAATAGTAGACTCAAAGCTACTATTTGGTGGTACACTTGGAAATGCGGTGTAGAATGAAATACTTTATATTGGCTGTTGTTGCACTATTTGTTTTCAAAGAAGCTCTTGCCGATTGCCGTGTAAAAGAAGCTAGCCAAATGATACAGGAAGTAGAAACTGGACCTGTACTCAATTTGATTAAAACTGTCAAAGGCGATAGTTGCCAAGTTAGTTATTCTATTTTGGTTAATGGTGTTGAGCACAAGGTAAACTCTGCCCATAAAGATTGTGCCGAAGCTATTGAGCGTGGTAAAAATGAACTGCTGGTAACACTGGCTGGCAAGTATCGAACCGAAGTAGTTACCACTTGTAAAGAAGGTGGAGAACTATTTGACAAGCCGGTTAAAGTTGGTGAAGTGGTTATGGAAAACGAATTACTTCGCGCTGAACGCCAAACTGGATATTTCAAATATAATAATTCCAAATGCCGGTTGTTTAAAGAACGGTATGTCCAAAATAATAAGTTGCGTGTAAACCACGGTGTAATTTGCCAAGTTAACGACAATGATTGGATCGTGGTTGACAAATGGTAAGAAAAGCTGTATAATATACACATCAACTAACACACAGGATTCAATTGATGAAAAATTATGCTCAAAAAGTAAATGACTTTTTCAAAAAAACAAGTAGTCATTTTATTAGTTTGCGCGAACGTTTGAACGAATGTTTGACTGGTACCTTTCCTGCCGAAATGGATGCCGCGATTGCCGAATTCAAACGTAGAAATAAACAATGGAAAAAGTTTGGCGACTTGCATTTGTGCCAGAGTTTGAGTACCACTATGGACAAGATCCTTATTGATACCACTATGCAACGCCAAGTAAATTTTGAGCACGTTCTGAGTATTTTGGACCATTTTAAAGAAACAATGGTAATGGCTATTCAGGTCTACGAAGATCCTGAGAAGCCGGGTTATTATGTTGCCTGGGACGGGCAACATACTGCTATAGTATTATATATTTTGGCAACTAAGATTTTCGGCGAACGGGCTGGAGATATCACCGTTCCAATTGTAGTCTACCCTGTCAAAATGAAAGCAGAAATCCGTCGTAACTTCATTTTGCTTAACGGAGAAGCAAAGAAGCCTCTGGACTTCTACGACAAATATCGACAAATGGTTTGTGGAGTTTTGATCGACGGTTCTAACGATCCTGTTTGGGAAGCGGCCGCGAAGAAGCAAGAGTATCTCCAAAATGCGGGACTGTTTGTTACCCATGAAAAAATGGGTGACGAAGACCAACCAGGTGCATTTACTCTGTTAGCTGGCACCATTATGAGCGACAGCGAAAAGAGTCTCAAGGATATTGACGTCACTCGGATGTTTGCTGAGTATTGGTCACTGCTACGACAAGAACGTCCAGTTGAGCCCAAGGAGGCTAGACAGCTTTACGAGTATTTCAATATTTGTCACGAACAAGGAATTAAAGTTAATCGAGAATACTTGATTAAGTTTACCCAATTTACCAAAGACTACTTTGACGCAGACTTCAGTCCTAATGGTCCTTTCTGGAGTAAAGTTAAAGATGCGTACACAAATTGGTACGAATCTATCACTCCTCCGGACCAAAAGGAATACAATGCCAAAGGCGAGCTAATCGTTCGTGGGTTTACTACAGAAATGCGTACAGGTATTCCGTTCTTGATTGCCCAACTTAAGGCTAGTACCAAACTGGCTGTACCTAAGTACGAAGCTAACAATGGTTTTACTGTTAAAAAAGCATGGCTTTGGGAAGTGATTAAAGATGAGCAAGTTGCGTGATCCGCAATACGACAAGCGTAAAAGTCGTGGAGTCTTAAAGGAACAGATTGGTAAGGGTCTAACTTGTGCGCTCGAAGATTGTTGCAATCCCTTAACGCACTACGAAGGCCCGGGCAGTGATAGTTACTGTCGCGAGCACCAACTAATGCTAGCTGAATACGGTGGAATGGGTAAGGCTGACCGCCCATACACATTCTATCGTGGTTGGGTTTGTGTTAAATGCAAATACGATCCAAGAGAAGATTCTCAATTCGATGACATCGAAGATCCGTTCCATAAACTTCGCTGTATGCGGGGCGTGATGCACGGCGATCATTTGGAACGCCAAGCAGATGGTGGAAAAGATATTGCCGAAAATATCCAAACACTATGTTGCCGATGCCACATGATCAAAACGTATAAAGAAAAAGATTACCTTTCTGCCAAAAAAGTTGACGCTATTACCGAAGTGTAATATAATAAAGTCGTTACAACTCACACAGAGGCACATATGGTTAAAATTGCAATAGGCTTTATTTTAGGCTTGGTAGTTGCTACTGTTGGTTTTTCGGGCGTTGCTCGAATTCTTGATAGGGGCATTGATACCGTTAAAACACAGTCACAGGAGATGGCAAAATGAAAACATTTACAGCATTAATTTTGGCCCTTACTCTATCTGCTTGCTCAACTGTAGCAGGTGTTGGTAAGGATATTCAATCCACAGCAGAGTGGACTAAAGAAAAGATGGGTGGAAAATAATGAAAAAAGTTTTTATTCTATTGCCAATTATTGCGGCATTGACAGCTTGTGGTACTAGTGACCCGTATCAAAAACGTGCAGAACAAGAATACGAACGCAGAGAAAAACTTGCTGAACGTGTTATTGACAAAGCACCTAAGTGGATGACTGAGCTACCAGTTAGCAAAAGTGCAGTCTACGAAGCAGGTACTGCGGTGAGTGCGGATTTCAGCATGGCAGACCAAAAAGCTAAGGCAGATGCTTACGGCAAAATCTGTATGACTGCTGGCGGTACTGCTAGTCAGCGTACTAAAATTTATCGCACTGATAGCGAAGTAACCAGCACCGAGTTCAGCGAAATGGCTTTGCGTTCTAGTTGCAAAGAAGTTGACTTGACTGGAGTTGAGGTCAAAGAAATTAAACGTATCAATTAAGGCGGTCGTTACAGAACTTATGTTCTAGTTGCTCTGCCTACCGGCGATGCCAACGTTCTAAAACGTGCTAAAGAAGCAAATCGCCAACGCGAAATTGCGGCAGCTCGTGCGCCACAAGCATTGAAAGAGCTTGATTAATGAATATAACTACTGTAGATCTTACAACAGAAGATACTCTATCCAGTATTTTCAACGTAGAGTATCGAGAAGCACCAACTAAGTTTGATGTCGATCCGTTGGTGCTTAGTGTACGTCTTAAGAAAATACGAGACGAAGATCCGTCTAAATGGTATCGGCTCGATGATCCACATGTTAAAGCCGCCTTAACAGGGGACGACTTTAACGATGCTCAAGTTATTAAAGAGTATTACAGCAAGAAAATGATGTGGGTTAACTTAAAAGACTCGCGTCTAAGTGACTATCGTAGCAATCTAGTGCAATTTTTGTCACAAGTTAAGTCAACACTGAGTAAAAAAGAAGTTGGCATGGTTGTGACTTTGCCGCACTTTTACCAAGAAGATCAGGTACTAGACTCAATTATCAAAAATTATCAAGTCACTGACTGCCCGTTAGTTAAACCTAATCTAAAAAAGTTTCAAAGAGAATTGGTCTATATCCATCAAACTAGTCGTTGGGTTAACAAAAAGAAATTTATTTTTTACTGGTTCGCTGACGACAATCGGTTTGTGTATAATATTCAATTAGACGAAGGTAATTTGCTTAGAAAGTTTTTCGAAGATATAGTTTTGACCCAGTCAACTACTAAATTCGAAACGCATATTACTAAAGTAGATTATCCGTTTGATTATTATAAAATGTTTGACTTTAGGATATTAAAATGATTAGATTAGTTTTGGCATTTATTGTGGTATTTGGATTGTTCTTTTTTGGTATTCGTGCTGTGAGAGAAATGACTGGAAAAGAACTTTGGTCCATGTCTAAACTCTTGACGTACAGCCTAGGTTGTGCTATACTAACTCTGGCAACATTAATTGCTATTGTTGTAATTTTTTAAGGAATCAAAATGGTTTTAGCAATTTTGGGGCGCCTTGCGTATACCGCACTAGGCTTTGTTTTGGCAGTTTATCTTTTTTCAATTGGAGTAATGTAATGAAACGTATCGCAACCCTTTCTTTAATCGCCGCCGCTGTTCTCGCTACTGGCTGTACCCGTATCGAAACCGGTGAGGTTGGTGTACGTGTTGGTTTTGACAAGCAGGTCCAAAGTGGCGAGCTTCTGCCCGGATCCTTCAACCAAGTTTTGATTGGCGACGTTCTTACTTTTCCTATCAAGGATGTTAACGTCAAACTTGATGACATGACTCCTGTTGCTAAAGATAATAGCACAATGAAAGACTTTGATGCTGTGGTTATCTATAACATCAATCAAGCACAAGTTGCAGAGTTGTATAGCACCAAAAGTCAAGCATTTCATGCCAAACATAACGGCGACATTTATTTGATGTACAATTACATCACTCAAACTGCTCGTAATGCTATCTACAAAGAAGCACGTAAGTACGAAGCATTGGATATGGCAGATAATCGTCAGACTATGGAACAAAGCATCAAGGAGCAGATCCAAAAGACTCTAGCAGAAGAAAAGCTAGACGGCAGTTTGGTTATCGGTCAAGTACTGATTCGTAACATCGTACCTGCTGACTCAGTTGTCGCTAGTGCTAACGAATTGGTTCGTAGTAAAAACGAACTCAAACAAAAGGAAGTTGAAGTGAAAACTGCCGAAGCAGAAGCTCGTCGTATGGCTGCTCTAGCTAATCAAAACTCAGCCGCTATTGCTTACATGCGAGCCCAAGCTGAACTTAATATCTCCGAAGGTATTAAGAATGGTAAAGTCAACACTATTATTGTTCCTAGCAATATGACTGCTCTAGGCAACATCGGCGGTCGCTAATGAGTGGACCTGGATTTATTGCACAACAACCAGACGAAGTATGTGAAATGTGTGGTGTTGTAGACGAGTGCAGACCTTATGGGCCAAACGATGAGAATATCTGTTTTGATTGTGCTATGAAGGATGAAGAAACAACTAAGCGCAAAATGGATGCGTATATTTTTGGAGAGAAAGATGCCTAATTTGGTACCAATGGTT
>JACCDO012072026.1_pt1 | contig 36874 bp, 38 predicted proteins | sample 7446101 | NCBI WGS metagenome assembly JACCDO01 (sample SAMN15323440, study PRJNA562643) | freshwater metagenome | isolation source: river surface water | place: USA:Blue River Watershed | collected 2017-08-16 | reverse complement strand
GCGCATTTGCAGCGGAATCAACTTGAGTCACCTGTCCAGCAAAGATTGGCGATCCATTTGTTGTCACGAGTCCCGCTAGAGGCGCAATGTCTTTCGGGGCCTGTGGAAAGCCGTGAAGCGGCCCGAGGCTTTGCTTGCGCGAAAGCTGCGTATCACGTTCATTTGCTTGCGCTTGCAGCCCTTCACGCTCCGGCATGGCCACAATCGCATTGACGCGCGGATTAAGCTGATCTACCTGTGCGAGGTAGGCGTTAAGCACTTCGACACAGGAGACGTCGAGACGATGAATAGCTGAAGAGAGACTCACGGCGTCCAGAGAAACAATATCGGATGATGCACGCATTTAAGGCCTCATATGGTTGAGGTGTAATTAGAGTGATGGAGGATGCAGTCTGCTGGTAATGTTGGCAGCCCAAAACAACACAGCGAGAAGGACGGCAGCACCGACTTGAGCAATCAACACGATATCGTATGACTGATTAATTGCCCAAAGCCAAGCAGCAATGACCGGACCGACCGCACGTGCGACGATCGTTGGGATGGTGATGAGCCCATTGAGTGCGCCATAGGCGTGCTTGCTCAGCATCTCGGGCACGACCTGCGCCCTAACAATCGTGAAGACGCCGTTTGCAAGACCGTACGCGGCGAAAACAATTGCAACCAGCATGAACCCGAGGGAATTAGGTATGAATGCGGCAAAAATAAACGGGAAAAGACTCAACATGATTGACCCGAGAGTACGCATCGAGACGCGGGTGGCAAAACGACTGATGATAATTCTGCCAAGTACTTGCGCTGGTCCAATGATCGATAGTGCAAAGACAACTTCGCCAGTTGGAATTTTCTTATCCAGAAGCATTGGATACATGTGATAAGTGAAGATAGAAAAAACCATTGAATAAACGGTAAGTGCGATCAATAGCAACCAGAATACCGAGTTGCGAAGTGCCGCATGCACAATGGATTTATCGCGTGCGATGTTCTCTGCTTTGGTATTGGCTTGGGATGCATGTACGGCATCAAGCTCGGGCTTTACCCAATGCCAATAGCCCGCTGCGCAAGCGAGGTTGACTGCAGCAAGAACCCAGAGTGAGGCGCGCCAGCCCCAGCCATCCATTAAAAACTGCTCAAGCGGTATGAAAACGGTGCTTGCAAATCCTGCCCAGAGGGTAATGGTTGTGATGCCTGCACGCGAATGTTGTGGCCCAACGCGCCGGGCCAACACGGCAAAAGCAGATTCATACAAAATCGCTGCTTGAAGCGAACCCATGGCGGCCGCAATTGCATAGAACACAAACAGATTTGTGACTGTCGACCACACAATAAACAATAGCGCTGCAATAATTGAGCAAAAGCAAAGCACGTGACGACCAAAACCGCGGTCAATTGCGACGCCCACCGGGTAGGCGAGGGCCGCCGCCAGCAAGAGGCCCACAGTGAGAGCTCCGTACACGTCTGATTTAGACCAGCCGAGCTCTTGCTGCATCGCGAGAACAATCAGCGGGAAGGCATAGTAAATCGTGCCATAAGAGCAAATTTGCGCGATTCCCAGAAAGCGCGCTAAGCCCAGCGCGCCTGTGGTGTGCGAACTCGAGTGCGTTGACGCGTTATCGCCTTGAGTTGTCATGCGAGTCTCACCAACCCGTCGACAGCGATAACTTTATTCGCCTGAACAAACAGGGGGTTGATTTCAGCCTCTAGAACGTTGACTTCCTGTACGCAGGCAAGCTTAGAGAAATTTGCGATCGTTTCGGCCAGCACTTCGCAATCTGCCTGAGGTAGTCCACGAAAACCACGAACGAGCTGAGTGATGCGTACCTCTTTGATCATCTCGTGCGCCTGCGCGATTGATACGGGCGCGACACGGAGCGCAAAGTCAGGAGAAATCTCTGCGGTGATCCCACCTGCTCCAAGTAAAACGGTGGGGCCTACTAAAGGATCATTTCGGTATCCCAGGATCAACTCAAGGAGCCGAGACTCCATGGCTTGCACCAAGACGCCATCGGCTTTTGCTTCAGGCGCACGTTGGGCGACATTGTGAATTATTTTTTTTACACTCGATTCCAGCTCCTGCGCATCGCGTATACCCACCTCGACTCCGCCCACCTCTGTTTTGTGCGGAATATCGCGCGAGGAGATCTTGACCACCACAGGGTAGGGGACTGTATGCGAAAGCTTATCGATGGGTAGGTGCTGGGCTTGAGCGGTGCGCAGGCCGAGAGTGGCAAACAGTTGGCCCGACTCGAACTCTGTGAGTAAGCCGGAGCGTGGGAGGTTAGCCGGCCACGGGGTTATCGGCAATTTGGGAGGCGCTTCGGTTTGTGACTCAAAAAATACGGATAGCGCATCGGCACAGGACTCTGGTGTGCGGAACGCCGCGATCCCCGCTTGTTGAAGCAGCGCAAGAGATGCGTTTGCCTCCGGTGCCAGAAAAACCGCGAGCACCTTCGTTGAGGGCTTCTCGGCTTGGACCAATGGTTTGACTGCGAGTTCGGGATGAAACTGTGCGGACGATCCCACGACGCTTAACACGGCATCGCACCAGTCCGTTTGCAATAGTTGCTCTAGCAAGTCTTTGTATTGTGCGCTCGTCGCAGCCAATGTTAGATCGATGATTGGCGTCTCGCGAATTTTCATGCCGCGTGCGGCCATGTGCTGTACGAAAGCTGGTGGTGGCGGCACCGCGACCATGCCATGTAAGCCGAGATTGTCGACGACTGTGGCAGCTCCACCTCCGGTCGTCGTAATCACGGCGACGCGAGCGGGTGTCGGATGTGGATGTGTATGACCGCGATAGCGTTGGGCCATCGGTGCAAGTTCAAAGAGAGTTTCGAGATTGCGCACGCGCATCACTCCGTGCGCACGTAAGAAGGCATCCACGGCCACGTCATTACCAGCTAAGGCGCCAGTGTGAGATTGGGCGAGTGCGTCACCTTGCTCGGATCGTCCGATTTTGTAGGCAATGACCGGTTTTCCGCTCGCTCGGGCACGCTCTAGCGCTGCGGCTAGCGTTGGCGCATCGCGGAGTGTTTCTAGAAACAGCAAAATGACCTTGGTATCAGCATCATCCACCAAGGCATCGATAATTTCTCCAACAGTGACGTCACTCTCATTTCCGACCGAAACTGACTTCGCGAAGCCAAAGCCTCTGGCAGCCGCCCGAGCAATTAGTGAGCCCATCATTGAGCCGCTTTGTGAAACGAGGCTGAGATGTCCGCTAATTAGGGTTTCAGCTTCGAAAGCTGCGTTGACCGACAGTATCAATCCGCTCTTGAGATCAGCCAAGCCAATACTGTTGGGACCAATGACTCGAACCCCAAGTTCGCGCGCTCGGGCAATCAGCTTGTTTTGTTCTGCCATTCCCTCTGGTCCCGTTTCTCCGAAACCGTCGGAGTAAATGGTGATTACTTTTGCGCCGGCTTTCGCGCAACTTTCGATCATGGGATAAACCAAATCGCTAGCGACCATGATGAATGCATGATCGATGGGGCCCGGCAATTCCGAGAGGTCTGCATAGGCCCTCTCGCCCATGATTTCAGTCTGTGTTCGGTTGATTGGATATATCTGCCCCGTGAAGCCGTGTTTGCGCATGAAACGCATCGGGCGAGCGGTGTTCTTCTGAAGGTTGCCGGACGCACCGACAAGAGCGACTGCGCGAGGTGAGAAAAGTGCTTGTTTGAAGTTCATCAGGTTTGCCACGGGGTTATGTCTAATTTAGTGCTGCTCGCAAAACATACTCAAGTTGAACGATGTAGATAACGGTATATTGTTCTGTACGATAACTCAAAAGCGTGCGAGGAATTGATTCCCGATCGCTTGCGGCGTTAGGGCTCCCGGTGGTAATAATTTTTGTCGGTGAGATCGCAGCGGCTGTGGTTTTCCCAACAGTTTGCGCTAGTCTGACCTACAATCGGCGATCTGTTATTTTTTCCTCGTCAATGAAAATACTAACGAATCGCATTTGGGTGTTTTGCCAAGGGCCCAGCGCCGCTCCCTGGCTGCTGTTCGGCGCTGCCGTATGGCTTTGTGGGTTGGCGTGGATCAGGGATTTACATCTGCCCGATGAGGGACGGTATGTAGGCGTCGCCTGGGATATGGCACGAGCCGATAGCTTTTGGGTGCCGTTGATGAACGGTATGCCTTACTTTCATAAGCCTCCGCTTTTTTATTGGCTAGATCAACTTTCGTTCATGGCGTTCGGACGTAACGAATGGGCTGCTCGGATACCCTCTGTGCTTGCCGCCTGGTCCACTGCGACTGCCGCTTACTTTTTTGTGCGGAAGTATCGTGGTGTGCAAATCGCTACCCTGACATTTATTGCGCTTGTGACAATGCCTTATTTTTACGGGGCTGCGCAGTATGCAAACCTGGATATGTTGGTGGCGGGCATGATCAGCCTCACGGTTCTGGCTGGTGCGGAAGCTGTATTGCGCGAAGAGGCTGGTGCATCGTACAAATTAATGATGATTGCTGCTGCCGTTGCGGCCGCGTTGGGTATGCTCGCAAAAGGCTTAATCGGCATTGCTTTGCCCGGTGGGGTGTTGTTCTTTTGGGTGATATTGACTGGTAGATGGCGCAGCTTGGCTGTGTTGCTGTGGCCACCTGCGATCGCTGTGTTCTTCGCGGTTGGTGCCCCCTGGTTCTGGTTCATGCACAAGAAGTTCCCTGGATTTTTTGATTACTACTTCATTCATCAACAGGTTGAGCGCTTTGTGGGCGAAAGCTTCAATAATCCTCAGCCCGTGTGGTTTTATATACCCGTCGTTTTTGGGATGACTCTGCCTTGGTCATTGGGTCTGATCGGGGTGATGAACCGTGCTTTTTGGAAATCTTCAGGAGCCAAGCTTGGTTTACTGATGGTGATTTGGCTCAGCCTAATCGTGGTCTTTTTTTCTATCCCCGCCTCCAAGCTAATTGGCTATACGTTGCCCGCACTCGTGCCGTTGGCAGTGCTCGTTGCAGAGGGATTATGGGCTATCCGTCAGAAGCGTGGTGTTGCATTCGCTTTACCCTTGGTCCGAGGATTTGTCGTTGGGTCAATGGTTGCCTGCGTGATCGGTTTGATTGCATTCAAGATGGCGCAAAAGGATAGTGCTGGTGAGGCAGGTGCCGCTGTTGCTGCGCAATGGCAGCCAGATGATACGTTGGTCTATTTGAGGGTTTTTCCTTTTGATCTACCGTTCTACATCGGTAACCGAAGCCCTGCATGGGTCATCGAGAATTGGCCGAGTGTGCCCAAGCGTGATAACTGGCGCAACGAATTGTTAGACGCTGCGACTTTCGATCCATCCGTCGGTAAAGCTGTACTGTTGACTGAGGCTGAGTTGGTTCCGCGTTTGTGCTCCACTAACGATAAGGTCTTTTGGATGCGATCTGATGTTTGGGGTCCCGCGGCCTATACATTCCTCAGAGAAGCCGAGCCTTTCTTTACTCAGGGCAACGGCGGTCGGGTTTGGAAAATCAAAACGGACGCGACTTTTAAAGAAAAGGTTTGCCCGAAGTAGGACGTATATTTTGTAATTATTGAAACGCTGATAGGAACATTTTTGATGACTCAGTCCAAAGATAGCAAGCGCGTTAAAACACCAGAAGATTTGCGCAGCGCGCGCTGGTTTGCTCCAGATGATTTGCGCTCATTTGGACATCGTTCGCGTGCGATGCAGATGGGCTATGGTCCTGAAGACTGGGCGGGTAAACCGGTCGTTGGTATTGTGAACACTTGGTCGGATATCAATCCTTGTCACAGTCATTTCAAACAACGAGTTGAGGACGTCAAACGCGGTGTCTTTCAGGCGGGCGGATTTCCAATCGAGCTACCAGCGCAATCGCTAGCAGAGCAGTACGTCAAGCCGACGACGATGCTCTATCGCAACCTTTTAGCGATGGATGTTGAAGAGTTGTTGCGTTGTCACCCGATTGATGGCGTCGTATTGATGGGTGGCTGTGACAAGACCACTCCTGCACTCCTGATGGGTGCCACCAGTGCTGGTTTGCCTGCGATTTATGTTCCAGCAGGTCCCATGTTACGTGGCAACTGGCATGGAAAGGTTCTTGGTTCAGGCTCGGACGCTTGGAAGTACTGGGACGATCGTCGCGCTGGGCTGATTAATCAGAAAGAGTGGATAGAGATCGAAGGCGGCATCGCACGCAGCCACGGTACCTGCATGACGATGGGAACAGCTAGCACTATGACGGCAATTGCCGAGGCGCTCGGTATGACCTTGCCTGGAGCCTCCTCGATTCCTGCGCCCGACTCTAACCACGTAAGGATGAGCGCAGAGTCCGGACGTCGCATCGTGGATATGATCTGGGAGGATCTGACTCCTGCAAAAATTCAGACCCATGCTGCCTTTGAAAATGCGATTGCGGTTGCGATGGCAATGGGCTGCTCGACGAATGCAATTATTCACGTGATTGCCCAGGCCAAGCGTGCTGGTTGTGATATCAGTTTGGCTGATTTTGATCGCTTCAGTCGCTTCGTTCCTGTGATTGCGAATGTACGACCTAGCGGCGATCAGTACCTGATGGAGGACTTCTTCTACGCAGGGGGACTGCCGGCGTTGATGAATCGCATGAAGCAACATTTGCATCTTGATACGCTCACCGTGAGCGGTAAAACGCTCGGTGAAAATATTGAAGGTGCTGCGGTCTATAACGACGATGTGATCCGTCCTCTGGACAATCCCATATACGCAGAGGGTGCACTTGCCGTATTGAAAGGCAATTTGGCTCCAGATGGCTGCGTCATTAAGCCCAGCGCATGCCCGGAGCACTTGCACCAACACACAGGGCCCGCCCTCGTGTTTGACGATTACCCTTCGATGAAAGCGGTGATTGACAGTGACGATCTAGATGTCACCGCGGATCACGTGTTGATCTTACGGAATGCAGGACCGCAGGGCGGCCCCGGAATGCCGGAGTGGGGCATGCTTCCCATGCCTAAGAAGCTTCTGAAGCAGGGCGTGCGCGACATGTTGCGTTTGTCCGATGCACGAATGAGTGGGACCAGTTACGGTGCATGCGTCTTGCACATTTCGCCGGAGTCCTATGTCGGTGGGCCGTTGGCGTTAGTCAAAACGGGCGATATGATTTCTGTGAATGTCCCTGCTCGCACAATCAAACTTGAAATTTCCGATGAGGAGTTCGCGCGACGTAAGGCAGCTTGGAAGGCACCCGCGCCTCGCTATGAGCGTGGCTATGGTTGGATGTTCTCAAAGCATATTCAGCAGGCGCATGAAGGCTGTGATTTTGATTTCTTGCGTACTGACTTTGGTGCGCCTGTATCCGAACCCGACATTTACTAATAGGAAGCAAAATGAGCAAACTGTCTGCTGCAACGCGGGAAAAACTAATGCAAGTGAGTACTGCAACGCTTGGCACTTGCCTGTTTAAGCGAGGCTTGCGTTCGCAATTTATACAAAACGTGCAGCGCTTGTCGAAGTCAACTAAAAACATGGTGGGTGAGGCATACACCTTGCGTTACATCCCTGCGCGTGAAGATTTGAACGGTATTGAGGTGTTTAAAGACCGTTCACACCCTCAGCGTAAAGCGATTGACGAGTGTCCTGCTGGTGCGGTGCTTGTGATTGATAGCCGTAAGGACGCGCGCGCCGCCTCAGCAGGTGGCATTCTTGTCGGCAGGCTGATGGCACGCGGTGTTGCAGGTGTGGTGACTGACGGTGGTTTTCGGGATTCGGCAGAGATTGCGGAGTTGGGAATCGGCGCGTACCACCAAAGGCCCTCTGCACCGACAAACCTGACACATCATCACGCTATTGATATCAACGTTCCCATTGGTTGTGGTGATGCGCCTGTTTTTCCAGGTGATGTCATCGTGGGCGATGCTGATGGAGTCCTCGTAGTGCCGGCACATCTCGCTGACGAGCTAGCGAATGAGGCTTTTGAGATGACCGTGTTTGAAGACTTTGTGACCGAGGAAGTCAAAAAAGGTCGATCCACAATGGGCTTGTATCCCAATACGGATCCACAGACGACAATTGACTTTGAAGCATGGCGGAAAAAGGTGGGGCGCTGAAGTCTGCCCTAAGTGTGGCTGTTGAAACCACAATTTCCCGCGCTGTGTGTATACACTGCGCTAGTACTGGGGTGAGCGACGGGGCTCGAACCCGCGACAACCAGAATCACAATCTGGGACTCTACCAACTGAGCTACGCCCACCACAGGAGCAGAATTCTAGCATGTTTGGGCACGCATATTGCAGCGCAAGGCCGTCTTGGTTCGCGCGGCGTAGGGAGGGGTGATGTATAGCGTTCAGCTCTGGCTCGCGGAATACTGGCCGCACATACTTTTTGTCATTTCAGGTGTGGCTAGCACGGCAGCGGCCGTCCACGCGGCAATGACCAAGCAAGACGTACGGGCCGCTATCGGATGGGTTGCTGTCGTCATTTTCTCCCCTTTGTTGGGTGCGGCTTTTTACCTGGTGGCCGGTATCAATCGGGTACGGAAGCAGCGCGTGTCTCAACAGCGTGCCGATACGTCAATTCCTCAGGAGGTCATCCATCAGTTACTTGTTGAGGATGTCGCATCGGTCTCGGGCGAGCAGTTCTCGGCGCTAAAGATTCTCGGTGACCGGGTCAGTGACTTCAAACTATTACATTCGAACAAGATTCACTTGCTTAATGGGGGTGATGAGACTTATCCGGCAATGCTGGCGGCGATCAAGGCGGCTCGGCACTCCATAGCGCTGCAGAGCTATATTTTTGATCACGACGAAGTCGGGGAAGAGCTGGCTCAAGCGCTCATTGAGGCGCATGCCAGAGGGGTCGCTGTGCGTGTATTGATTGATGCCGTTGGCTCGAAGTATTCTCGTCCGCCGATTGTGCGCATGCTAGAAAAAGGGGGGGTGCAGACTGCGCTCTTTATGAGGCCAGTGATCGGTGTGCGACTGGTTTATGCCAACTTGCGCAGCCATCGCAAGTTACTTGTGATCGACGGGACGCATGGTTTTACGGGTGGCATGAATATTCGGGCTGGCTTCGTCACAGCCATCGCCAAGGAGAGCGTGACGCACGATACGCACTTTCAGGTGAGTGGGCCTGTGGTGTATCAGCTAATGATTAATTTTGCGCATGACTGGCAGTTCACAACACAGGAAAAATTATCTGGTCCTGCATGGTTTTCCACGAGCGCGGCCGATATTGTCGAGCCAGGCAGTGGTGTCCCCTTGCGTTGTGTCCCGTCGGGGCCTGACTCAACGCTCGGTAGTACGCACGATATGTTGCTTGGGGCACTTTCTGTTGCGCAGCGACATGTGCGAATTCAAAGTCCTTATTTCTTACCAGATGTGTCCTTGGTCGCTGCGCTATCTACGGCAGCACGGCGGGGCGTGTTAGTTGATATCGTCATTCCTGGAGCAAACAATCTCAAACTTGTGAATTCCGCGATGATGGCGCAAATCGATCAACTGATTTTGACGGGATGCAGGGTGTGGCGCGCCTCGGGAACATTTGATCATTCCAAGCTCTTTACTGTGGATGGAGGGTGGTCTTATGTTGGTTCGTCCAACCTCGATCCGCGCAGCTTGCGTTTGAATTTCGAACTGGATCTCGAAGTGTACGATCGTAAACTGGCGCAACAGTTAGACGCTCGTATCGATGCAGCAATCGCGCGTGCTGAGCGGATCACCATTCGTTCCTTGATGCGTAGACCATTCCTGTTGCGCTTACGCGATAAGATCGTTTGGCTCGCCTCGCCTTACCTGTAGGTCTTAATTGGCCCCATCCAGCGGGTCTTTGTTTGGATCTGCAGGTAAACCCACACCGGCGCCTTGAATGCCATGTCGCGTCATAGAGTCCTTGACGAATCCTTTCGCTTTCATTTCCTCGACAAAGTGACGTAGATAAACGGCTGCCGCTGGTCCTTTAGTTTTTGGTACGCCCATGGCCTGGTTAATGACCATGAAGCGTTCGGGCAGCATGCGCAGCCCGGTGACTCCCTTCGTGTCCGCCTCTAGCTGTTGTTTGACGCCCGCGGCTATCTCGATATGTTGGGCTAAAAAGTCTGGAATAACTGCCTGAGAAGATTCCGCGCGGATGATCGTGGCGTTCTTGAGATGACGCGTTAAAAATAAATCATAGGCGCTGCCTTTACCGACAACGACTTGTTTACCAGCGATGTCCACGTCGGAGTTTTTGCTGATGAGCGAGTCAGTGCGCACCATGTAATACCCTTCGATCAAGACATAGGCAGCTGTAAAAGCGATGTCCTTCCCACGCTCTGGATCGATTGCAAAAAATCCGATGTCAGCACGACCCGCTTCAACGGTTGCGACAGATTTACCCGCAGTTTCGTTGACGATAAGCTCGCAGGCCACACCTAGCTTTTCCGCGAGAGCACGCGCTAAGTCGATGGATATGCCAAATGGTTTGCCGTCTTTGTCTAAGTTGGCCAGGACTGGATTGCCGACATTGAGCGAGGCGCGGAGAACGCCGGTTGGCGCGAAAGCTTTAAGCAGGTCAGCAGTCATTTTTGGTATTCCTGTGATGTGTACTGGAAGATGTTGTCTAGAGCGACTCGCGTCAACATAACAGATATTGAAATGCATGCGCAGCGAGCACCTGCCCCTATAATTGGGATGCTCGCTAAACAACTTTTAATTTCATGCGTTTTCGCAACTACCTAGGCTGATAAGTACATGAAACGACGTTTGTCCGAACTTCTATTGGCGCTATCGATTGTTAGTCTACCTTGCACGGTTGTGCATGCGCAGACCAAACCTACTGGTGCTGCTGCCTCGGTCAATGGTGTTGTGATTCCTCAGGCGTTGGTTGAGCAAAATGTACGGGTGAATATTGCGCAAGGGCAACGCGATACGCCCGAGTTGCGCCAGGCGATTCAAGATGAATTAGTTAACCGGGAAGTTCTCGCTCAAGAATCTGCGCGTTTAGCCCTGGATAAGACGGCTGAGGCTCAGGCGCAATGGGCACAAGTCAAGCAGACCTTCATGGTCGAAATATTATTGAATGACTATGCGCGACGTTATCCCATTACTGACGATGCCTTGAAGGCCGAGTTTGACCGTCAGATCGTGGCGATGAAGGATGAGCAGCAATATCGAGTGAGTCTGATTGTGACCGCGACCGAGGCAGAGGCAAAAGCTATCTTGGCCCGCTTAAAGAAAGGGGAGTCTTTTGCGAAATTGGCCAGTGAGCTGTCGATCGATCCGAGTAAAAAGAACTCCGGTGAAGTCGGTTGGGTGGTGGCGGCTCAAATACTGCCTGCCATTTCTAACGTGATGGTCAACATGACAAAAGGGGCGTTGTCTGCGGCTCCGATACAGACGCCATCGGGTTGGAACATTATTAAGCTAGAAGATAAGCGAGCGTTCGTTGCGCCGAGCTTCGAGCTGGCAAAGAATGATATCCGGCAGATGCTTCTTCAAAAGCAACGCTTCGATTACATCAAGTCGCTGCGTGATAAGGCTAAGATCGTTCAGTAAGCCGAGAGGTAATGGCGCCCCCGGCGAGAATCGAACTCACAACCACTCGCTTAGAAGGCGAGTGCTCTATCCAATTGAGCTACGGGGACGCGAAGCCAGTATTCTAACCGTCCTACGTTTCCTTGCATCGGACACAAGCGTTATGTCGCAGCTGTTTATCGTACATCCCACTCACCCTCAACCACGTCTGATGAAGCAGGCTGCGCAGCTCTTGCAGGCGGGCGGGATTTTGGCGGTCCCCACCGACTCTAGCTATGCGTTGGTTGCGGGATTGGATGATCGTCGTGCCGCGGAGGCGTTGCGTAAACTCAGGGGACTCGATGACCGTCACCATTTGACAGTACTCTGCCGCGATATGGCTGCGATCAGTCAGTTTGCTCGCGTCGATAACGCACAGTTTCGCCTACTCAAATTAGCCACGCCTGGGCCGTGGACCTTCATTCTAGATGCTTCGCGAGAGGTTCCAAGGCGTGTCTCTCATCCGTCACGTAAGACTATTGGAGTGCGCGTGCCGGCTCACCCTGTGACCCTAGCGCTGCTTGAAGAGGCGCAGGGCCCGCTACTCTCAACAACACTTATCCCCGAGGGAGAGGATTATCCGCTCAACGATGCTGCGGAAATTCGCACTCGGTACGAGCACCGGTTAGCTGGCGTCATTGATGCGGGCGCGTGTGCACTGGAGCCAACGACAGTCATTGACTTAACAGGAGCCACGCCAAGCGTTGTTCGTTTAGGTCTTGGGGACCCAGCCTCGCTCGGGCTGTCCCAAGCCTGAATCGTTTAGACACTACAATCGACGCATGAGCGAAATAATCCAGACCTTGACGGTCTATGCCTTGCCAGTTCTCTTTGCGATTACCTTTCACGAGGCAGCCCACGGGTATATCGCCCGCCTGTTCGGGGATCCGACGGCAACGCTTGAAGGCCGCGTCACTCTTAACCCGTTAAAGCATATTGATCCCATCGGAACGATTGCTGTTCCCGTTGGTATCTTGTTGTTGTCTAAATTGCTGGGCGGACCGGCGCTCTTGTTTGGTTGGGCCAAGCCTGTACCAGTCGATTTTGGGCAGTTGCGTCGACCTAAACAGGATATGTTTTGGGTGGCCTCAGCGGGTCCCGCTGCCAATTTATTGATGGCGATTGCCTGGACGATTACCCTGAGGATTCTCTTTGAAAGCGGTGAGCGCTCTGGATTCTGGTTTGAAATATGCCAGGCAGGCATTCATATTAATTTAGTGCTCATGGCCTTGAATTTATTACCTATTTTGCCTCTGGACGGGGGGCGTGTGTTGTTCAGTCTCCTGCCGAATCGACTCGCCTGGCAGTATGGCCGGATGGAGCCCTATGGGATGTGGGTGGTGATTGCCCTGTTGGCTTCGGGATTGCTAAGCACATTGATTTCACCCCTGGTTGGTGCGGGCGAGTGGATCTTGCGGTTATTTCTATAGGTTTTCGCTATTGTTTTGCTGCTTATCCGTTAAACTTACCTCAGATTTTTAATGGCGCTCCTGCGCCTCTAAACGTGCTCCGGATTCGATAATATTTATGGCCACGACCTCATCTACACGCGGACCCCAGTTTCAGGGAAGTATGGTTGCTTTGGTGACCCCGATGCATCCTGACGGCAAGGTTGATTACGACAGCTTTAAAGCGTTGATCGATTGGCATGCCAAGGAAGGCACCGACGCGTTAGTGATCGTGGGGACGTCGGGTGAGTCACCGACTGTAGACGTAGATGAACACGCTGAATTGATTCGTGTGGCGGTTTCGCACTCTGCTGACCGCATTCCTGTGATCGCTGGTGTCGGAGCGAACTCAACGGCAGAGGCGATTCATCTCGCGGAGCATGCTCGCAAGGTGGGGGCGCATGCCGGTTTGTCTGTTGTGCCCTACTACAACAAACCCTCCCAAGAAGGTATGTACCAACATTTCAAGGCTGTACAAGAGGCTGTCGATCTTCCAACAATTTTGTATAACGTGCCGGGGCGTACGGTTGCGGATCTGGCCCATGACACGGTTGTACGTTTGGCACAGATTCCAGGAATTATTGGGATCAAAGATGCGACAGGCGACATTGGACGTGGAGCTTTGCTGATACGCGATCTTCCTTCCAACTTCCTCGTGCTGAGTGGCGATGATGCGACGGCAGCCGCGCTGATTTTGCTCGGTGGACGGGGCAATATTTCTGTCACAGCTAACATCGCACCGCGCGCGATGCACGATATGTGTGCCGCTGCACTGAAGGGTGATGTCGCGAAAGTGCGTGAAATCAACGGACTCTTGGGACCTCTGAACAAACTCCTGTTTGTCGAAGGAAACCCTGTTCCAGTGAAGTGGGCATTGCACCAAATGGGGCGAATTCCAAGCGGAATTCGGCTGCCTTTAGTTGAACTGAGTGCGCAGTTTCATGCGCCACTACGAGCCGCTATGGTTCAGGCGGGACTGCTCTAAGATGAAAACCCAAGGTTTCAACGTGAAATTTATTAAAGTGACGGCCCTGCTAGGACTCGTTTTAATGAGCGGTTGTTCGCAAATGCGCACAATGCTTGATGGTGATAATTCTGTCGACTACAAAAGCGTAGTCATGACTGATCCGCTGAGTATTCCGCCCGACATGACTCAAGCAGCAAGTGATCCAAGGTATCGCGCACCTCCAGGCGGCTCGGCGACGTTTAGTCAGCTCCAGCAGGCTGGGCAACAGGCCGCCGCGAAAGGCGCAAGTGCAGCCCAGTCGGCAGTATTGCCCACACGCAGTGATATGCGTGTGATGCGCGATGGCGATTTGCGCTGGCTGTCTGTTGATATGCCGGCTGACAAGGTTTTTTCACTTGCAGCTGATTTCTGGACGGAAAACGGATTCACTCTAGACGTCACCGATCCGAAGGCAGGATTGCTCGTCACAAACTGGGCAGAAAATCGCGCCAAAATTCCCGAGAGTTGGCTGCGTCAATTGCTAGGTTCTGTGTTGCAGGGTTTATGGGATAGTGGCACGCGTGACAAGTTCCGCACACGTATTGAGCGAGCTGGCTCACGTACAGAGGTGTATATCTCCCATCAACACATGAATGAGATGGCGACTGCCTCGGATGGTACAGACATCCGCTGGGTGCGTGGCAAAGAAGATCCAGGCCTGAATGCGGCGATGCTCGCACGTTTGATGGTTTTCATGGGTGAAGACGTTGATGGTGCGCGCAAGAAAATGGCGCAGTCCATTGCCAACCCTCAGAGTCCGAAAGTCGTCACTCCAACAACTGACAAGACGGTCCTAGTGATCAGCGAGGGCTTCGATCGTGCTTGGCGTCGCGTGGGCGTTGCGCTTGATTCCGGTGGGTTTGCTGTAGATGATCGTGATCGCTCGGCGGGCGATTACTATGTGCGCTATGTGGATACTGACACCGGCTTCAAACGCGAAGATCCTAACTTCTTAAGTCGTTTGTTTGGTGCTAAGGATCCAGGCAAGGCGCCAACTTATCGCATTCATTTGAACTCCAGTGGCAACACGACCGAAGTGACGGTTCTGAATGATAAGGGCGTGCGGGATGAAAGCGATACAGCGAAGCGTTTGCTTGCTGTACTAGCCGATAAAATTTAATTGAAGGCGGGATGGGGAACCATCCCGCTTAGTTATTCATTGGCCATCCTGGTGCGCACTCCGGTTCGTGTCAAATATTTCAGTGTTTGTCACATGAGGTTTTGCGAGCATATCAGGCTCCGAGCCCGTTAGATTAGGGGGCTGGGCGCTCTAGCGCGTGCTTATCTCGTATCTTAGTCGGTACAATCTAGTGGTTATTTGTACCAATCTTAACGATCAAAATTAGTGAAGGTGAGTAATCATGGCAGACAAGCCAACGGTTCGCGTAGACGCATATACGATTGACGGTGACCGGTTTAAGGTGATCGTCAATGATGAAGAGCAGTACTCGATATGGCCTGAGCAAAAGGCGATCCCGGCAGGTTGGCACGACAAGGGTTTTGCAGGCTCAAAAGCAGAGGTCACCGAGTACATCGATCAGCACTGGACGGATATGCGACCCGCGAGCTTACGTAAGGCGATGGACGCTGCCGCAAAATAGGTGTGAGTAAATGCGAATAATCGCGGTTGCAAATCAAAAAGGTGGTTGTGCCAAGACAACCACTGTAGTGAATTTAGCTGCCGCGCTCGCGGAGTCTGGTCTTCGCGTATTGCTGATAGATTTAGATCCTCAAGCGAATGCGAGCCAATGGTTGAATGCCAATGAGCCGAGGGATGGTACGTTCCGTTTGCTTACGACCTCAGAGGCCATCAGCAATTTAGTCAGTGAGTCCGCTACACCAAACATTGGTGTCATAGCCGCCAGTCAAGAGTTGGCAAATGTCGAAAAAGCGCTTGCCGGAAAACTTGCGATTGATTCGATTCTGAAGCGTCGTTTATCCAAACTCGATACAGCTTCGTGGGACTACGTGTTGATTGACACCCCGCCGACCTTGGGAGTGGTGACTTTAAACGCACTTGTAGCTGCCAAGGAGCTATTGATCCCCGTGACTACGCACGTCATGACATTGTCTGGCGTCGCTCAGTTGATGTCTGTAGTCGAGGAGGTGCAAGAGGTCCTCAATCCGGATCTGAGCATCCTAGGGTTCTTGGCATCTCGTGTAGATGCCCGAACGCGCCACTCTAAAGACGTGCTTGAACTATTGGTCGAGAAGTTTGGTCCTCAGGTTTTCGACACCTTAATTCGTGAGAACGTGCGTTTGGCAGAGGCACCTTCCTATAGCTTACCGATCGTCGCCTACGACTCTGGTTGTGTGGCCTCGGCTGACTATCGAGCCTTAGCGAAAGAAGTTATTCAACGACATCCAAGGTAACTCATGGCTGCGACTCGGGTAAAGAAGACAATCAGTTTCAATCCCCTTGCCGTGGATACAACACGCAAGACAAGATTAATTGATGTGGCACAGCCTCCTGCGCCGAGTGCCAGTGCTCGGCAGCCTAAAGCTTCCGCGACTGCTGCGAAGAAGATCAGCCCAGACGAGGTAAAGACCCCCGCGGTAAAGAAAATTGCAAAGCCCCCTAAGAAGGCGCCGGTTAAAACTCCCTTGACCGTGGTTGCGGCACCCAAGAAAAAGTCTGCTAAGACCACACCAACAATCTCGACTACGCCCAAGAAAAAGCCCGCTAAGAAAGTCGAATCGGTGCCCCTCGAGACATTGCAAACGCCAGCAGATGAGCCTGTCATTCAGGCGGAGCCAATCGCCTCCAACTCGGCGCACGAGGCTTTGGCAGAAGAAGCTGTAGTGAGCCCGAAGAAGAGTTGGTTTGCTGCGCGCCATAATGTTCAGGCCTATGACGGGCACAGCGTGACATCTCATGAAATCATCGTTTCCCGGGGATCTAAAGCGCTGGGCTTCAATGATCGCGGTGGAGCATTCATATCGTTGATGCATCTAGAAGGGCCGATCGATGATTCGAATTCCACATTTTTCCCGCTGGCGATCGCTGGCTTTGCGTTAGGTGGGCCACTCGGTATTGCCGCAGCTTCCCTTTTTAGTTTCCGTAAACAAACAATCTATTTGGCTCGGCAATCCGCAGGGAGTGGTACGTATGTATCGCTTGGGTGGCGAGACATCAACTTTTTAAAGCGAAACGGATCGAAAGTGCAGCGCCTTGTTTCGGCTGAAACAGCGACAGCTTAGAGATCACCATTAGTGTTGGCTAACGAAATCAAATTATCTTAATAGGGACTGTTATGACAAACTCAGAAGCTTCCAAAAGCATGGCTCAAGACCAAGTAGCGCAGCAGTCTTCGGCCGATCAGTCCAATAAAGGTGCACTTGTGCCGGTTGGGTCAGCCACGACAAAAGATTACCGTCGTTTGCTGGCCGATCGCATTGTTAATAATTGGTCGCAGTGGGCAACGCTTGCGGGTTTCGTGCCGGTACCTCTTTTAGATCTCGCTGCGATTTCTGGCGTTCAGATCAAAATGATCCACGACCTTTGTAAGGCGTACGAAGTGCCGTTCAGCCAACGACGCGTTCGCGCTATTTTGTCTGGCTTAGTTGGTGGCGGGGTGACGACGAGTGCGTCGACCGCCCTGGCGGGATCACTCGTGAAAAATGTGCCCGTTATTGGGACCGCCCTAGCCGCGGTGACTCAGCCAGCGCTGTCCTACGCGACAACGTATGCAATCGGTACCGTGTTTGTTCAGCATTTTGAGTCCAAAGGAACCCTGACCACCTTATCGGTTGAGTCGTTGAAATCCAGTTATCATGAGCAGGTTCAAAAGGCTAAAAATGCCATGAGCAGAAAAGGTGCGCAGGCCTCAGCGGCCGGTAGCTCGACATAATCGGTATCGCGCACGTCACAAAAGATCAATTGAATGGATAGTACAGATGAGTCGTAGTCGACCCGCGTCAGAGTTACTCACTCTCGTACAAGAATATAGCGGGTTAAGTTTGACCCGCATTATTTACGTCGCTACGCTCGCTGGGTTGTGTAGCACAGCGCTCATCGCCTTGGTGAACCATGCTGCTGCGCAAGTCGCGGACAAACAGCCGCAAATGTGGACTTTTTTAGTATTTGTTCCGCTGCTGATTTGCTACACCGTGTTGGTCAGGCTAAACAACCAAGAAAGTATTGCTGCCACGCAAGTTTTGGTGCATCGCATCCGGATGCGCGTGATGGGAGAGGTCCTAAAGACCGATTTGTTGACTCTCCAAAAAATTGGCCAAGCGCACATCATGACTATCTTGAGTCGTGATACTTCCGCGATCAGTCAAGGCGCAACGATGTTTGTGCCAACCTGCCAGGCGGCGGCGATGTTGCTCTTCGCAATTTTCTATTTATTTTTTTTGTCGGTGACCGCGGGGGCGGTGACGCTTGTCTTTGGCTTTTTCGTTATCGTGTATTTCGCACGGAGCTTTAGCGCCTTGCACAAGAAATTTGTCGATGCCTGGGACGAAGAGGGTCGAGTAAACGATCAAATTTCGGACTTTGTATCGGGCTTTAAAGAGATAAAGATGAATTCCGCACGTGCCTTCGATATCAGCACGGACGTAATCTCGGGTTCGCGCAACGTTGCAGATGTTAAGACCTATACGTTAGTCCAGTTAACGAACGGTGTTGCCTCGATACAAGTGATGGTTTATATCCTGATCGGGATCATCATTTTTATTGTGCCGGTCATTTCCTCTGAGTTTTCAACCGATGTCGTATCGGTTGCCACGACAGTCCTCTTTATTGCCGGATCGCTCACGGGTGTGATCACTTCTTTACCTTTGCTCTCACAAGCTAATACGGCGGCGGAGGAGGTAAACCGCTTGCTGCATCAACTTGAAGGCTTAAAGAAGAATACGTCGCGGCGAGACGACTGGGTTGATCCAGTGGTCGAGAAGATCACGATTGAAAATATTTGTTATCGCTTTGATAGTCAGTCCGGCGCCACACCTTTCAGCCTAGGGCCGATCAATTGTGAGTTTGATGCCGGCAAAGTCTACTTTGTGCGTGGTGGTAACGGATCGGGTAAGACTTCATTCATTCGAATTCTGACTGGCCTTATTGAGCCAGACTCAGGACGAATTTTGCTGAATGGGGTGGAAGTTCAAGGCGCGCAGTCTCAGGCTTATCGTGATTTATTTTCGGCGATCTTCAGTGATTTCCACTTGTTCAGAAAGCTGTACGGCATGTACGACACGCCAGATGAAGAAGTTGATCGCTGGCTAGAGAAGCTAGAGTTACCGGAGCGGGTGACTTTTTCAAACCATGCTTTCAGTGACTTGAGTCTGTCGACTGGTCAGCGTAAACGAATCGCATTAATCGTTTCGATCCTGGAGAAGCGTCCCATTATCATTTTGGATGAATGGGCCTCTGATCAGGATCCAGAGTTCCGTAGATTTTTTTACGAGAAGATTATCCCTGAGTTGCGTGCGATGAATAAAATCGTCATTGCGATTACCCATGACGATCAATATTTTCACCTCGCCGATCATTTACTTTTTGTCGAAAATGGCAAACTGCGTGCTTTTAATTAACGGGGCCGCCGACCTATGAACCGAATTTCTGCTCATTTCGTGAAGGCTCTGCATGATTACGCCAGCTTTCTAAAAGTGAATACCGTGCGCATTATTGTCACCGTTCTTGCTTTGATCGGTTTGGTGATCGTTTTCTGGCCGTATACCGTCAAGATTATTCCGGCTGGGCATATGGGTGTGTTGTATCAGCGTCTTGGTAGTGGTACGGATCTTAATCGTGTCTATACCGAGGGTCTGAACTTCATCTTGCCGTGGAACCAGATGAACGTATATCCGACGCAAGTGCAGCAAAAATATACGGATATTGAGATCCTGACATCAGATCGACTGAAGTCCAAAATGACGATTTCTTTTCAGTATGTTCTGTACAGCTACAACTTGCCGCTGCTCCATAAATACGTTGGTCCGGACTACTACGACAAGGTTATTTTGCCCATGATTGAGGCGTCCGCCCGAGAGGCTGTTGCGAGGTATACCTCACTCGATGCCTTCACGAAGGATATCAAGAAGATTAGTGAGCGTATTACATTTGATACAAGTTCTGACATTCTCAAGAACATCGCGCCCTCTGGACTGACTGATGTGCGACTGATCACGATCAGTGATGTTCAGATGACAAAATTTAGTTTCCCAACAGATGTTGAACAGGCTTTGCAACAAAAGGCTGTGGAACTCGTTAAGTCAGAGCAATATGAGTATCGTTTGGTGATTGAGCGTCTCGAGGCGGACAGAAAGCGAATCGAGGCCGAGGGGATCAGGGATTTCCAAAGCACTGTATCGAGCGCCTTGAATGAAAACTACCTGTTGTTCAAAGGTATCGAGGCAACAGCGAAATTAGCCGAGTCCAATAACAGTAAAGTACTGGTCTTCGGTACTGGTAGCTCCGGGCTTCCGCTCATCATGGGTGGATCTGAGGTAATGAAAGACGCCAAGTGATTGGCGCTCAGCGAAACACTGCAAGTACCTAGTTTGGAATTTTGACGTACATGTTGTTCGCATCGTCGAACAAAATAGAAATCTCAAAATTTTCAGCTGCGGTTGTCTTCACAGTGAGCGTTTTGTCTAGAAGATAGCTCTCGTACGACCAGCCCTCTGGCATGCTCAATAAAGGCCCGAGATACGCTAGGTTCTCGGCCTTTAACTGTGGGATGACCCGCGTGGTAAAGCTGTACATCACATAGCGCTCGCCCTCGGGAGTCACTAAGGTGTGTACAGGCTTTCCAAGATTCCAAATGTATTGAATGTTGCTCTTGAGCGTGAATGGCGAGTATTGGCTCGAACTCACTAGGCTTTGCGAGCTCAAGTTTGGGTTGCGTATGAATTCGATCAGTCCAATATCTATGGTCCCCACCGCCGAAAAATCCAGACCTCCAATTTTGATGAAGGGGTTGGGCAGCGTGGCGAGGTTAACGTCCATCAGGTACCGATGCACCCCCCCGCGTATGACAAAATCCGGTCGTTGAACAGCACGCAATTGGGCTTCCATCGTTGCCTGGGTCAGACTGTTATACGTTTTCTCGTCGCAATCGTTTGAAAGACCCATCGTCGAGTATTTGGTAAGTCTGATACCGAGCGTCCTGAGTTGGAAACTTCCCGCATATAGCGTGCAAACCAACCCCAATCGCGTATTGCTGTTGTCTTTGTAGATTGCTGTGGACGTGTCTATGGTGGTGGGGGGTGTCAGACTTTGCGAGCTTTGGGGTTTCTCGGTCGTTGTCCCAGTGATCCCATTTGCGGGTGAACTTGCCGGGGGGGGGTATTGGGAGGGCTTGGCTGAGCGTGGCTCACCGCTGCAAAGAGCGCGAGACCCAGAACAAATAGATTCTTTACTCTCAGCATTGCAACTCCAACCCAAGCCTAACGATTAAGACTGACACAGTCATTTTGTAGAATGTCACCATAAATGTCTATTCCTTCGTTATGATAGCAAAAGACACCGTACGCCAAGGGTTATATTCTGCGGTCTAAGGTTGGTGTCAGCTTCATCTCGTCTCTGGTGTCATCTCCATAGGAACCATTGCTATGCCTGTACTCATTGTGATGAAAATTTTGCTGGTAGGGGCATTGGTTGGTGGGTTTGCGATGTTCTGGATATTTCGGCAACAAACTGAGCGCGCGGACGGTAAGCCAGTCAGTACGACGACATCATTTTTAATGTTTTTAGTGCGCCTAGCCATAGTGGCCGTGGTGGCACTCCTTGCATTTTGGTTTGTAACGAGATTTTAGCGAGACTGAGTTCCTTTCTGACTACATTCGAATATTGACTGGAGAAGACTTGTGCGCAAGTATTATTTGCTTGGATTATTAGCGGTTTCGGCGCTAATTAGTGGTTGCGGAATGACGAATTCCGCAACCTTCCGCAGTATGTCGGCTGCCTACCGTGAGGTTGTTGAGTCTTACAGCAACGACAATATCCTGATAAACATTGTCCGGGCCTCTCAAAAGATGCCGATCAGCTTCCTGGACATTCCGTCGATTCAAGGGCAGGGTACCGTATCCGTCGGGGCTGGTCTTGGTGCGACTGTCTACGGCGCGGACCCAGGCTCTTTTGGGGGCTTCTTTCAGTCATGGTCCGGTGCGACAGGTATGGCCAACTACATGCCGAACGTCTCATTATCCGTTAATGGAGGCTACTCCTTCACACAATCATCTCTCGATAACGCGACGTTCATGAAGCCTTTCTTGTCGCCAATCATGCCGGAGATTGTCGGTTACCTGGCTTCTAACCAGGCGGCACCTAAATCGGTGTTGTACTCGCTTGTCATCGACTCGATTGATATCGTGAAGCCGAACCGAGAGATCTATTCGACTTTTGTGAATGATCCCAAGCGGGCTGATTACTCCAACTTCCAATCCGCGCTATACATTTTGGTCTCGGCGGGTCTGACTGTTGAGCCTTCCGTGTTGAAGATGCCCATGTCACCTGAAATGGACGAGGCAACCATGCGAGCTTCGCTTGGTATGTTCACGGCAGCATTGGCAGCGGGTGTTGTGGCTGATGAAATTCCCGTTCCTCCGGGCCGTCCAAAAAAATATCGCCTCGTGCGAATGATTCCTGAGTGGCGACTTTGCTTGAACAAAGTAAATGCGCAGTCGCTTTTCGGCAATGCACTCTCCGAAGAAATGTACTGTAAGCAAGCTTTCCAAGCGCGCGCGGTGAGTCGCTCTGCACAAGAGTTGACCAAGATGCTCGCAGGCAACGAGGGAAGTCCAGCAAGCAGTCCCAAGAACTCGACGGTCAACATCAAGCTGCGCTCGACTGAGAACGTGTTTAGTTTCCTAGGCGAGATCATTTCTATGCAGTATGCGGCCGATCCAAAGTTCGTGACTATTTTCGATCCGCAGGTATTGGATTTTGATCCAAATGCCAAGGCCTCTGATTTCCCCTCGGTGCCACTCTTTGTTGTCCATAAGGACAAGCGTGTCGCAAATTCGTTGAACAGCTTGTCTTACAGAGGGTCGACATATACGATTTCGGATGACCGAGAAAGCTTCACCAAAGATGTAATGGTGTTGTTGTCGCAGATGCTCACCTTGAACAAGATCGCGGGCTCCATCCCACCATCGCCCGCAGTGCTAGTGCGATAAGCTTGTAGGCTGTTCTTGTATAGAAGCGACTGGTGCTAAGCGCCAGTCGCTTTTTTATTTCAACGATGGTGTCAAAGCTTTAGCTTTTTTGAAATATGGCCGAGTACGATGGGGGTGTGCGTGTTCAAAAAGAAATGGCCACCGTCAATGATTTCAAGATCTACAGTCGCAGCGCTGTGCTGCTGCCAAGCCTGTATGCTCTCCACGGTCGTCTTGTTATCGAGCGCGCCAGCTAAGAGATGAATTGGACAAGAAACTTGACCACGATCTTCAAAACGATAGGTGTCACACAGTTTGAAGTCAGCGCGGATCGCCGGTAGCAGCAGCTCCATCATTTCGTCGTTGTTGATGATCTCGTCTACGAAGCCACCATAGTCGCGCAGCACGGCTAAAAATTCTTGGTGTGACAGCTCATGCATGGGTTTACGATGCCGCGGTAGATGGGCCGCTCTGTGGGCACCTAAAAAAATTCGCTCGGGACGCAACAGGTTGGGCTTGCGTTCGATTGCACGTGTTAATTCGAACGCAAGCAACGCACCCATGCTGTGACCATAAAAGGCATAGGGTTTGTCGAGGTAGGGCGTTAGATGCTTTAACGTGGCTTCGATAAGCGGTGTGATGTCATCGAAAGAGGGCTCGAACAAGCGCGCCTCCCTGCCGGGTAGTTGAATCGGGCACACCTCGATGGAGGACCCGAGGCTTTTTCCCCAGCTTCGATACACCGAGGCACCGCCTCCGGCGTAAGGCAGGCAGAACAAGCGTTTGACAGCGGATGGTGCGGGGTTTGGGCAAGTAACCCAAGGGGTTGAGGGTGTTCCCATTGCTTAAGCTGAGGCTTTTCTGTTCTTGTAGAGCACCTTGCCTTTTTTGAACTGTTCGATGAAGAAGTCCTCTATTTCGTCAAACGAGAGTTCGGACATCGAGAGGTTCTTTTCAAAGTGCCGAATAAAGACTGCTCCGACAGCGTATGTCGTTGCATAGGAGACGGCCGGTAAAGTGAGTATGGACATCGTGCCACCTACAACCGGGATATTCCGTATTAGCGAGCCGACAAGGCTTTGCGACACGAGTCCGGTGACGCTGCCACCTATCAAGCCCGAGAGAATGGAGGAGAGTGCTTCGTGCTCGAAGTCTTTGCCGTAGATTTGGCAAAGACTGTGCACCATTTTCGCTTGAACGGCAGAAATCGAAAGCACATCAATAATTTGAAGTGGAATAAATCCCACCACGCTCGCCCATTGGCACCATTGGGTGACGGTTTGATCGGCGTATAGCCGTCGGAACTCGATGTCATCAATAGGTAAGTTAGTCTTAGCTTTATTCCCTTTCTCCACGTGTGCCTCGCGCTCGAAGAGCTCGGTCGCAAGAGTAACTTTGCATTTGCGTGGGTTGTCGGGAGTGGCCATACTGGTTGAGTTCCAAGTTTCAAGTGAGTATAGCTTGCTGCGTTCCGGGGCTCCGAACGGACTCGAGCCGTACGAGAGCAGATCTCGCATAATCTCGCAATCTTGTGGGCAGCGGCGGCTAGTGGGTCATTTTAGATTTTGAATGCATCGATCGTCGCGTGGTTACGCTAGAATCGGGCAACTAGGTATGGACAGTACCCTCCTGCGTCAATTCGGGCGGTATGCAAGGAAACTATGTTCTCATTCATCACAAAAATTCGACGGCAGGCGGCAGTGCTCGCGTTGGCATTCGCGTCGCCTGTTTGGTCGCAAACGTGTGAAACGGTTACGGTCACGGGGCCACCAAATGGGGCGCCCGCCTCTTGGGCCTTAAATGGAAAGTTGACCGGTGCGGCAGTCGATTTAGTTCGCCAGACCTTGATGGGTGCTGGGGTTAAAAAGGTTGAGTTTGTTGTGTTTCGTTCCTGGGCAGATGCGCTTGGGGCGACACGCACCGGCGAGGTCGACCTCATTATTTCGGCGGGCTGGTCCTCGGAACGAGAGCGTTATCTTTCTTACGTATACCCCGCGTATGCCAGCCAGTTTCTGAAGGTCATTGTTCGTAAGGGTGATGAGTTCGCACTCAACAGTTATACCGATCTTAGAGGTCGGGTGGGCGTGACTGAGCGCGGTGTGGCGTTCGGGGATACAAGCTTTGGTTGGATTGTAGAGAACGGACTCGATTTAGTGCGGTCGAACTCCGTTGCCGAATCATTCGACCGATTATTAGCGGGACAAGTCGATTACGTGTTGGCCTATGAAAACTCAGCCTACTCTGAGATTTATACGCGTGATCTGGGAGGGCGGGTACGGGAGCTGCCTACTTATCCCTATAGGGTAGATACTTTTTTTGCATTCTCCAGACGTTCAAAATGCGCGTCTGTGCTGAATGCCAAGCTATCTGCGGAGATAGAAAAAGCGAATAAGAAACATGCGTACTTTCAGTTGAATAAAAAGTATCGCGTGATTTTTAATGAGAGCCAGTCCGCTCCTGTGCCTGCTAAACAAGATTAATCGCTAATGCATACTGGGAGCGCCGCTTGAACTATGTGCACGAGTTTCGGCCTAGTCCGTACACGGCTATTTTGTTGATGGAAATAGAAAAAGCCTGTCTTTCTAGGCGGTTTAACTGTGCTGTCGATATCGGTGTGGGGAGTGGTTTGTTTTTGGCCGCCTTGGGCAAGAGCGGTGTGGGTGAGTTGTGGGGCACCGATATCAGCCCAACCGCGCTCGAGAGCTCCGCAAGTTTGCTGGCGGAGGTCGCCCCAGATAGTTTGGTCGAACTCAAGCTGGGCGATCTCTGGGATCCGATCCCAAAAGAGAAGAGGTTCGATATGATCGTAGCGAACCTGCCTTCTTTCCCGGCGTATGTCGTACCGGAGGGGCGGCCGAGCACCTGGGCTGGCGGTGACGGCCGTGCAACAGTAAGTCGATTTCTGCGAGAGCTTCCTAACAGATTGACCTCAGATGGTGTCGTATTAATCACGCATAACGACTTGACCGGCATGGCTGAGACCGAACGCATCTTGAGTGAGGTGGGCATGTGCTGCGAGACTATTTTTCGCTGGACCGTGTTCGAGCCGCCGGAGCGTATCAACTCGGTGTCTGAACAAGTACTCGCTGACAATGGGCAGACTTTGCGGCGCTACGGTGGCTATGCTTTCGTTGACTCCAGAATTTTAAAAATACGTTTCAAAGCGGAGTAATCGTTCGTGCTTGCCATCACTCGTCTCGCACATTTAGCTAGCTGTTTGTTTCTATTTTGTTGCTTGTCTTACTCCGCGGTGTTGTCTGCATCGCCTTCCGAGGCGCTGAGACGCGCAGAGCTTTTGGTCGACGAGGCAAAAAAACAATGTGATTCGAAGCAGGCTAGCACCGACACGTTGATAAAAGTCGTTTGCTCCGGAGAAATGGATATTGGTGTTCGGGCAAATTACAAACTCTTTGGAGAAACGATCAACGGAGAGCGCGTTGGTTTTGAGCTCGATCTGGCGCGAAAGGTGGCTGAGTTAATGGGGGTGCGCCCAAAGTTTTATACCGTGAGTGGTGCAGATCGGATTGCTATTTTGCTTGAAGGAAAGGTGGATGTGGTCATTGCCACAATGGGGCATACGACGACCCGAGAGACAGCGGTTGAGTTTGTTAAGCCTCATTACTACTTATCGAGCACGTCAATTGTTGGTGTACGGTCTATTGCTGTAGAGGGGCTGAGCGATTTGGCAACACTGTCGGTTTGTGTGCCACTTGGGAGTTACGCCAATATGCTCATCGCCGACGCGAGGGCTCGTTTAATGATTTATAGCCGTCCCGATCAAATGCTTGATGCCCTCAGGCTCGGTGCGTGTCGATTAATTGCACATGATGATTCGCTTCTAACTGCGCTAGTAACCGGTCCCTTCGCTCCAGCGGATCTGCGTGAAAATTTTAATCAGAAATTTGCCTTTAGCAGTCTGCCTTGGGGCATGGGTGTGCGTCCATCCGACAAGGATGGACTTGGAAAAGTCTTGAGTTATCTGCTTATTTACCTACATCAGACCGGATTTCTGGTGGATGCGGGGGAAAGAAACGGAATCGGCACTGACTTTTTAATTGAACAGCGCGCCCGCTGGAGAGACGAGAGTTGCTTCAGTGCTACGGGAGTCATAGACAGCAAGTGTTTTTTGCGGCCCGCTGATTTGCGCGAGACTCCGACGGTGATTGAACCAAAGGTTGTTCGGTTTCAAAATTGGTTGCTCGATTCTTTTTCTGTGAAAGTGGCTCTGCCGATGTTTACTGGGCAGAACTCCATGGCGTTGCTGATACGTGGTGCACAAGTCACTTTCGTACTTGTTGTGTTGTCGATATTCGCCACGTTGGCTTTTTCTTGGCTGTTTTATGTCCTCATGACATCGCGCAATAGCCTGGTTAGCATTGTTTCAAAAGTGATGGGTAATCTGTTTGCGAACAGTCCCGTCATTCTGCTACTTGTTCTGGGCTACTTAACCATCACGACATTTATTGTTTATGACATGTGGGTCGCAGGGGTGATTTCCCTCATCGTGATTGGTGCAAACAATGGAGCGAATGGTGGATTTGCGCTACGCGAGGCGGCCGAGTCTTTGCCGCGTGACACAGCATTTAATGCGATTGCGTGGACGTCTAGTAATCAGCTTCGTGCTAGTGTCATCAACGCAGTAAAGGCTACCCCCGTGGCAGCATTTATTGGTGCGCCCGAGATGCTCAGCGCCTTGAACGATATTGCATCGTTCACGGGGGAGCGTTTGACGACGTACTCGTTTGTTGCAGTTTATTACTTGGTCCTGGTGCAGATTGTCATTGTTTTGAGTGCCCAATTCGTTAAGTGGGGTAAAGAAAAAAAATGATGAGCTATTCGCAGTTTTTAATTGAGTTTTTAGATGCCTTCGTCACCAACATTACGATTGGTGTACTGGCTTTGGCTGGGGGGATGTTGGTTGGGATCCCGTTGGCGTACTTGCGTCGTGCGAGTGGCCTCGGCGGACGTCTGGCCGCGGTTTTTGTTGCCTTGTTGCGCGCGTCACCAGTATTCGTCCTGATGTTTTTGTTTGTGAATGTATTTGGATCGACCGTCACGCTCAGTGGGTTGAGTGATCGTGATCTCACATATGCCTCTCTGATATTGGCGTTATGCGCCTACTCTTTTTCTGTCGTCTCCGACGTCGTTCTGGATGCGCTTGAGCAGCGGGATGCGGGTAACCATCAGGTCGTTAAACTGCTTATTCCAAATCTTTTTAGAATTTTTTCTATTTTAGTGATGGCGACGAGCGTCGGCGCAGCGATCGGTGTACGAGAGGCTGTTTTCTACTCGCTCGGTCAAATGGAGTTGCTGCCACACCGAGCAGAAAAAATTTGGTTGATGATCTTCGTTATTTTATTCTTCACGACGTTCTTTTTAGTCGCCAAGCACATTGTGTTGCAATTGGTGACGTACATAAAAAAAGCGGATGCCTAAGGCATCCGCTTTTCAACTCTGCGCCGAGATTTAGGCAGCTTGAGCTTCTGCTGCTTCGGCAGCCTTAGCAGCTTTGGCTGCTTTGCGAGCATCGATCGTGTCTTTCACGTGATCCCACAAGAATTTGTCTGTCACCGACTTCGAAAACGAATCGGCACAAACGAGTAACAAGCCGATTGGGCCAAAAGCCAAACGAGCACCGAGGCCGGCAGCGACGTGAGCTGCGCCATTCACGAATTGACCGTCCAACAACAAGCTCGCGCCTGGAACAACAGTTTCTCCGACCAACTTAACGCCGTTCGTGACAACGGTCATGGGGTTTGTTTGAGTTTGCATAGTTTCTATCTCTCCAAAATTCAAAAAAATGATAAGCAGATCATTGCAGGGCCCGGCGAGGTACTAACTTACTCGTTCAATACTTAAAGGAAAGTGTAGCAGGCAAATATGACAGCTGATATTCAAGTACTAACCCTAGTTCTAAAGCCCAATATAGTGTGAAAGCGTCTTTATTTCAATCACTTATTGCGTATTTCGTTAAAAGATTCGATGAATATTGCAAAACAAAGGTGCTATTGCCGTATTAGTGTGAGGAAGTGCGAGAGTCCTCCAAAATCATCTTGGCGGCCTTGTCTGCCACCATGATCACGGGCGCACTGGTATTCCCAGAGGGGACACGTGGCATGACGGATGCGTCCACGACACGCAATCCCTCGATACCATGGACGCGTAAGCGATGATCCACGACTCCAAGCGCGTCCGTGCCCATGCGACAGGTGCCGACGGGGTGGTACATCGTCTGCGCTTGCTCTCGGCAGTACGCGATAAGATCCGTATCCGTTTCCCGCCCAGGTCCCGGCAGAGCTTCGCCGGTGCATATATCGCTAAAGGGGGGCTGGGCAAAGATCCGACGTATCAAGCGTAGGCCGAACACTAAGGGGGCGGTGTCGCGCGGATCGGTAAGGTAGCTCGCGTACATGCTCGGCGCCTGGCGGAAATCAGCCGACTTTAGTGTCACCGCCCCCGCCGAGTGCACATGCAGAAGACCGCAGGATGCGGTGATTGCAGGGAAGCTGTCCGCTTGAAACATACCGCCGGCTCCCAGCATGCTGAAAGGGCGCATTTGCATCTGAAGATCGACCTTGTCGGAGTTCACGCCTGATTTTGCAAAGAGTGCGACTTGTGCCGCCGCAGAGTTCAGTAGCCCTTTGCGACTGATTGCGTAGCGAAGGACGTCGGGGATCATTCGCAGATTGCTGCAAATCTTGTGATTGACCGAGAACTCTGGCTTGACGTGGGCCATTGCGTGAACATAAACGTGATCGTGTAAGTTTTGACCTACTCCTGGCAGGGGGTGGGTTACTGCGATACCGTGCCTACCAAGCTCATCGGCAGGCCCAATACCCGACAGCATGAGTACCTGAGGCGAATTAATTGCACCTGCCGACAAAATGACTTCGCCTGCCTTTACTTCAACAGTCCGACCATTTTGTTCGTACTTCACGCCGGTCGCACGTTTGCCGGACAGCACAATCCGTTCCACGAGTGCGTTGACTTCAATGGTTAGATTTTTTCGATTTCGTACAGGTTTTAAAAAGGATCTCGCCGCCGAGGAGCGTATGCCTCGATGAATCATGAGTTGCACGTATCCGACGCCAGCCTGTCTTGGGCCATTAAAGTCGTCGTTTGGTTCTATGCCTGCATTGATCGCCGCGGCAACAAACGCCTGGGATGCAGGGTGTGGTTCCTGTAGTGCAGAGACTTTTAGTTCACCCTTTGCGCCGTGTAGTTCGGATTCGCCGGCGAAGTGACCTTCCGTTGCTTTAAAGTGAGGTAGGACATCCTCCCAGCCCCAGCCAGGGTTTCCTGCGTCGCGCCAACCGTTGTAATCGTCCGGTGTGCCGCGCATGTAAACGTGCCCGTTGATGCTGCTTGAGCCCCCCAATGTTTTACCGCGAGGCCAATGCAGTCTACGTCCATTAAGTCCCGGTTCAGGCTCTGAATGGTAGCCCCATGTGATTTTGGGATCGGCCACGATGCGTGGCACGCCTGCAGGAATCTTAATCCACGGGTTTGTGTCAGCGGGACCCGCCTCGAGTAACAAGACAGACTTGCTCCCATCGGCGGACAGTCTGTTGGCCAGCACACAACCCGCTGAGCCAGCACCGATGATGACAAAGTCGTAAGAGGGTGTCATAAGCGTGAATCCTATTTCAGTTTGCGTAGGTCTGCCCAATTGCGTTGCATCTCAACAAACAAGAAAGATGCTGACCACGTAATCAGAACAATTCCGGTGAGTGCCTCTATGCCGCCGAGGTAGCGTAGTTGACCATGTGCAACCACGTCACCATATCCAACGGTTGTGAAGGTGACGAAGGAAAGATACACGCAGTCGAGAATGCCGCCGTTGTCGTAAAGATTACCGACGAGCGATCCCATTCCCTCTATTTGGCTCGAAAAGTAGAATGCAAGTGCAAACAGCCAAATTTCAAGCACGTGCACCAGGAAAATACACAAAGCGCCGACTAGGACTTGGAATTTTGGTCGAATCTGGCAAAGTTTAGGTAGCTTTTTTGACAGCCAGAAGAGTGCTTCGTAGTGAATCAACATCGTTGCGATGACAACCGCCGTGTTGATTAGAAAGGCAAACGTCAGAGTCATGGTGTGGAATCCTGTTTCCCACACCAACTCATGCTGCGACGGGGTGGGTTAATTATTGCGCGGTTAGATCAATGCCTTCATGACGCGCGACCTTCTCTAACGCCTGCTCGAATAATGCGCGCGCCGACCCAGATACAGACGATAAATACGCATGTAGGTGCGCGTCCTCGGCGCTCTTGTTCAGACACTCCTGACTATATTGCTCAAAACTTGCGAGCTGGGCAATGATTTCTGCGACGTGACGAGGACACTCGCATAAAACATTCGTCGAAATCCCGCTAATTTTCTTTAGTACCTGATCGGAATACTTGCGTGCCGGTATCGTGACGCTTGTAGAGGATTCGCTGAGCTGTTGGCTCGCGTCCACGACAAGCACCGAGTTAATGAGTTCGGCCAGCTCGTAATCGGACAAGGGCTCGCGCCGTACGATCATTCCGTATTCACGCATGGTGCGCACAACTTGTTCCCGACCGTAGTTATACAACACGACGATTTGTCCTGCACCCATTGCGCGCGCAGCCTGCAAAATGTCACGGACAACAATTTCATGCAGTGTGTTGATTTTCAGCAAAAAGATGTCTGGGGAGCTCTTTGGCGGAGTCAGCCCAGCGCTTTCGACGCTCTGGTACACGCCTGCGATCGTTAGCTGAGTATTTTGTAGGTAGTCTGCAAACGCTCGGCTCTCCACTTGGCCCGCTAGCGCGAGGCCCACGATGGTGAGCGAAACAGTTCGATTATGAGTGTTGCTGGTCGTGCTATTGAGGTGGCCGGCTTGCTTTTGTCGTATGTCGTGCAACTCGGGGATGGACAGGGTGGCAATGGTGCTGATCGCATAGCCCTGGTCGCTTAGTTGCTTCAAAAGCGTCGCGCGTAGGAGGTCTTCCTCCCCATAGAGTCGGTGTTGTCCCGCGGTCTTGATCGGCCGGAGAGCTTGATGTCGCGACTCCCACACTCTGAGCGTGGACACAGGAACGCCTGCGATTTTCGCGATTGCGCCAATTCGATACTGTTGACCAGGAGTTTTCAATTTAAACTTAGCTTGAGTAGATATTGAGTAGATTATATAAGATTTTTATAATAAATGATGGTTATGAGTAGATAATTGGTAGATAATTAGATATATATATAGTTTTAATCTACTCAAAAGAGAGTATGTCCATGAGCGCAAACGAAGCAAAACATGCATTGAATTTGGTCGTCTCGCTGGCCAAGCTGCCTAAAGCTGCAACGTTGACCACCCAAGAGCTCGCGAGACGTCTGGGATTGTCGGTATCCTATGTTGAAAATCTACTCAAGCTGTTGCGTGTCCACGGCTTAGTTTCTTCCCGCCGAGGCCCCATGGGAGGGCACTGTTTTTCGGGAGCAGCTTCCAAGCTGTCGGTCTGGGACATCGTCTCCATTTTCTACGTGGCGCCCGCACCCTTGCGTCACAGCGGCTCACGCGAAGATTTCACGGGCTGGCTTGAGGCGCAGTATGAGCAGGCGAGGATCGAGTTTTTTAAATCCCAGCGTTTTGAAGATTTGTTAGGCGAGAGCACTCCCGACTGGGAAAGCCAAGTTCGCATCGAACGGGAGACCCCACAATTTGAATACGTCGAATCACACTTCCAGAATTATCGAGATGGCGTGGGAAGATCGCACGCCTTTTGAGGCGATTGCCCAGCAGTTCGGCTTAAAAGAAGCAGAGGTGATAAAGTTGATGCGGCGCGAACTTAAGCGCTCATCCTTTGAACTCTGGCGCAAACGTGTAACAGGGCGTCATACTAAACATTTGGCGCTTAGGCCTGCGTCGATGATTCATGAATTTCGCCATGCTGCTCGCCTAGGAACTCGATGACAACCACGCTACTTGCACCTCCGCTGACAGCACCTGCAGATTTGCAGGTGAAACTCGCAGAGCAGGGCTTCGCTGTGTTGGCGCCTGAGGCCGTCAGCGCGCTCAGTGGTGTGACTTCAAGCGATTTATTGAATCTCAACAACTTCTGGAATGATCTTCCACCAGATGAGTATCTCAAGGATGGTGGTCGATACAGACGACGCCGGCACGGCAGTTTCCTAGTTCAAGACGACATGGTGACGCAGCATGTGGGGCGCGCGCACTGGCAACCGCTGTCGTACAACGCGTTGCATGGCGGGATGCTTCGGTGGTTTGAGCCCTTGGATCCTGCCATGGTGGCTACGGCGACTTGGGCACGATTGCTTTCTTTTTTGGGTCGCGTTGCCTCGACTTTGCGCGGCAAGCAGACTTGGTACGTCGAGGCGCATCCGTTTCGCATTGACACGACAGATGGAATTGGCCGGCCAACGCCAGAGGGAGCGCACCGCGATGGTGTTGATCTTGTGGCAGTGTTTTTAATTGGTCGACATGGCATCAAGGGCGGTGAGACTCGTGTGTTTGATGTGAATAGCCCGCTTGGGCAGCGCTTCACGTTGACCGAGCCTTGGTCGTTGCTCTTGTTGGATGACGAGAGGGTGATTCACGAAACCACTCCCATACAGCCAAATGGTGAATTGGGGTGGAGAGATACGCTTGTGATTACGTTGCGTGCAGGTGGGTTCTTGGATGAACCCACCAAAACAAAAACGTAGTCGCTGGGGTCTTACTTCTTCATCCCATCTACGATTTTCTTGTAGATGTCGAGTTCTGTAGCGATCAGGTTTTTGAATTCAGGCTGCGACATTTTTGTTGCGTCGGCGCCGGTGTTGGCTAATTGCTTCGCTACTGCAGGGTCTGAAATTACTTCATTCAGTGATTTGCTCAGACGTTGGATGACAGCAGGAGGCGTATTGGCAGGTGCAGACAATCCAAGCCATAGTGATGCGCGATACCCCGCCACACCGGCTTGCTGCATAGTTGGTACGTCAGGTAACTCGGCGGAGCGCGTCGTTGTTCCGACTGCTAGCGCTTGAATCGACCCCGCTTTAATTTGCGCTAACACTGCCGGCATCGATCCAAACAGTACCTGCACCTCATCTGCCATGACCGCTTTAGTTGAATCAGCATTGCTGCTGTAGGGTATATGCTCCATCTTCACGCCAGTGGCATTTAAGAACATGAGCGCTGCCAGATGTGTGGTGGACCCTTGTCCGGCCGAGCCGTAGTTGAGTTTGCCAGGATTCTTTTTGGCCAATTCGATGAGATCTTGAACGGAACGGACCCCAGACTTATTGCTGACCACTAGTACGTAGGGTGTTTCGGCAATCATTCCGATGTGTTCAAAACTTTTGATTGGGTCGTACTTGACGGTGTCATTTGTCAGTGGACCGACGACAAGCGTGCTAGTTGTCGACATCAGGATCGAATATCCGTCCGCCGGCATCGTAGTGACTTGCTGGGTGCCAAGGGTGCCGCCCACTCCGCCTTTATTCAATACAACAACAGGAACCCCCAGATTTTTTGCCATCGCTTGAGCGGTAATTCGGCCCACGATGTCAGTGGAGCCGCCTGCGCCAAAGGGCACCATCATTGTGATCTGACGGGTTGGATACGTTTGCGCGTTTGCTACGCCTACTGTGAGTATGCTCGCGGTAAGCGAAAGCAAAGCCGTGGTGAGGACTTTTCCGATTAGTTGCGTGCTCATCGTGTTGTCTCCGAAGTGGTTTGATAAGTATCGTTGTTTTATATGTCTTACTAGCTTTATTGATTTTGTTTGCGACGCGCTATGAGTACAGCATAGTTTCCGTCTTTGTAGTAACCGAAACGGTAGTTCAAGGGTTTGATATCAGTTCTTTGGGCGAAGGCTTGCGCCAGATCGGTGTGATAACTTTGAAATGCATGATGCGCAATCACGAATTTGCCGTAGAGTGAAACATCGAAAGACTTCACCAGCGCCGAGTAATTGAGCGCAGTCTCGTCTTGAACAACAAGCGGAGCGCGTCCAAGAACCTCTTTTGCAATCATGTTGAAGTTGGCGTTCTGCGGCAGATGTGAGGCGGCTTTAAATATTGTTGGGTTCGCTGCCGAGAGCTGAACAAATTTCAAATTTTCCGGTGATGCTTGCAGGCCAGGATTTGATAAATCCATCTTTAGGTAATCCACGACTATTGGCTTACCGGCTTTGGTCGCATAAATACGTACGGATGGCCAATTGCGAGTTTCAGCTGGAATTTCTTCCACGTCGCCTTCCGAGTTCACCTTGATCGGGACAATCCGATCAAGTTCAAAACCCTGTAGCTTCATAAAGATTGTGATGAACGTGCTCGAGCCTATCCGGCCTTGTGTTGCATAGTAGTAGCGATCGAGGTACTCGGTTACAAAGAACCCGTGTGTGCCATACAGCTGCCATGCCGAGATCATGATGTCCAACGCTTGATCCGTTGCTTGCGGGCTGGTGAGCCCCAAGTTCAATGGTCGCTCGGCGCTTTGCATCGCGATCATGATGTAACGTTTTGCGTTTGGATAAATTTGAAAGGCCGTGGTGAAGTCCGGACCTGAAAACGGATAGAACACGGTCTCGCTCACCGAGGGCACTTCGTTTTTTGCCCACTCGACCATGGGCACGCCAATTTTTTGGGTGTATTCAGCCCAGTTGGCTTCCACGGTCTGCGTGTAGGTACTCCACTTCTGACTCTGATTGAGTGAGGCTGGTAAGCCGCTTGCAGGAGTCTTACCGATTAGTAGCGTTGCGACATCATCATATTGAGCTGCGGTCAATAAACCTGTGCTCGGTGTCGATGCGCCGGCTTGCGTGGGCGCAGTCCCTGTAGGCGCCGGAACGCCTTGTGCCAGTGTTGCGCTTTGAATACTTGATGCAAGAGAGACTACAAAAAAAAGTTTTTTGAGGCCAGCGTATTGAATTGTTGTTGTGTGCATGGGATCTGAGTCGGTACGAGAGCAAGAAATGTGAAAAAAATAATCGCACAGTTTATTGCATCTCGACCAACTATTCCCTAAGTCCTTGTTATTTATGTGTTATTTTTCCAGCGCAGCATAGATCATGGCGTTTACGCGCTCACGGTACTCCTTGCGCATATCTCCGGGAGTAGCAGCCATCATGACGACCACCATGTTCTCTTTAGGGTCTGCAAAGTACATCGTGCCATAGGCGCCGTTCCAGGTGTAGTCGCCTACATTCCCGTTGATTGCGGATACGCCTCGGTATTTCCGAACAGCAACGCTCAATCCGAAGCCATATTCTGCACGCGAGGCCTCTGTGACAGCCACGCGATTTTTAATCGACGTGCCAAGATGGTCCGAAGTCATCAACGCAACGGTTTGTGGTCCCAGTACACGCTTGCCGTCGATTGAACCGCCATTCAGTAACATCTGACCGAATCGGACATAGTCGCCTGCCGTGCCATAGGCACATCCGCCTCCACAGTCATATTTAATCGGTGTGGTGAGTAATTGAATTGACTGCGGTTTATTTGTTAATGGATCGATTGGCAATGGGTGAGCGAAACGTGATGCATCTTTGGCGGACATTGAAAAGCCCGTGTCCTTCATGCCAACTTTGTCCCAGATCCGTTCGCGCATGATTTCCTCAAGACGCTTATTGGCCATTTTTTCTTGTAACAAGCCAAGAACGTCCAGCCCAAAGCCATAGTCCCAAGTTGTACCGGGCTCATAAAGGAGTGGAGCCGCGGCAAGCTTCTCGAGGACTCCTTTGCCATCGTACTGAATAGCGGAAACAACAGACCCAGCCGGATATTCTTTGTGTATTGGCGTCGCGCCTCGTCCGCCGTAAGTGAGTCCGCTGGTATGGCGCATTAAGTCCTGCACGCTAATTGGAGTTTTATTTGCGGTTG
>JACCDO010738106.1_pt1 | contig 36916 bp, 28 predicted proteins | sample 7446101 | NCBI WGS metagenome assembly JACCDO01 (sample SAMN15323440, study PRJNA562643) | freshwater metagenome | isolation source: river surface water | place: USA:Blue River Watershed | collected 2017-08-16 | reverse complement strand
TCGGCACCACCACCAACCGGCGCCGCAGACGCTCCGGATCCGTCGCCAACCACTCCGCGATCGAGCGGGACCATGGTTTCTCCCAACCGAGGAAGATCCGCCGCGGGACCGCCCCGCCGGCGACCGGAAAATCCGCGGGCGTTGGCGCTTCCTCCGTGATCATGCGCGGGATCCTACACGGGGCGGTGGGACATTTGTCGACCCAGGTCCCGCACGCTCCAACCGAAAATTGGGCAGAGGGAACGGACGCCCTGATGGAATTCTTAAGGCAACGGACCCGACGAAAGTCCAAGCTCCAGGGAGGGTACTCTAACGTTTGCTCGCCTCTCCTAGGCTTGGCCTCGACAGATTCACGACCTCGGACCGGCCTCGCGGGATGGTGCTCAGGAAGGGACTCGAACCCTTACGCCTTACGGCACACGCCCCTCAAACGTGTGTGTCTACCAATTCCACCACCTGAGCATTTCCCGAAAAGGGACGCGGAGTGAGAGTCATGGCGCGGGGCTTGTCCAGCCCTGAAACGAAGTTTCGCCCGACCGCTCGTCCATGACTGAAACCCTCCGCTTCGCTGGAGCCGCGGGATGCCGACCTCAGGGCGAAACGCCCGCGACGGGTTGCACCCACGCGGTCTCGAACTCCCCCGCCACGCTCCCGTTCACCTTCGCCTTCGAGGAGACCACCTTCGCACGGACGTAGATCTCGTCGCCCTTGAAGGCGTACTCCGCCCGCGTGCCTGACACCTCGGCGAGGACCGCTCCCACATCCTGGCTGTAACGCCGGTGCGGAACCGTGCGCACCCCGCCCTTCTTTGTCTCCGGCGGCGTCAGCTCCGTGCTGGAACGATCGAAACCGCGCCGCGTACCGATGAACTTCGTCACGTAGGTCACCCCGGGTTCGGGCTGAATCTCGACCGCCAGCCGGCCCGGTGCGCGCCGCACGTCGGCCAGCGTCACGCCAGTGCTCGCGTAGAAATCACCGTCCTCCATCGCGCGCACGATGGACTCGGCCGTCAGGTGCCGCGCGCGCACCATCACCCAGCCGCGGCCGACGTTGCTCTGCCCGAGCGCGACCTTGTGGTAATGATGCGAGTCGTCGGTGCCGATGCCCCACACGAGCCCCAGCTTCAGATCGGCCAGGCGGAAGGTCAGCACCGCGTCCCACATCGCGTCCATCGACAGGTGCAGAGCATCGCCGTCGTTCACCACGCCGGGATGCCCGTTGTAGACCTCGAAGAAACGCTGGCGCTCGACCTGCATCATGTCCTCGGCGGTGACTCCGGAGCGGAAGTTCGGATGGTTGAGATGGGCGAACATCGGCTGGCCGGTGCGCTCGCGCTGGGCGTGGAGCTCGTCGAGCGTCCGGCGCATGACCTCCACCGCCGAGGCGGCGGTGTGACCGGGCAGCAACTCGCGGAGGTTGATCGCGTTGATGTGCACCGGACCGCCGCGCTCCGGCGTCGTCTCCGTGCGCGCTACCTTCCATGCGCCAGTCACCTCCTCGGCCGGAATCATCAGGAAGCGGCCCGGCTCCTCGAGCAGGGAGCGGTACTCCGCGAGCGGTTTCAGCCGCACCTCGCGCTTCTGCCCCGTGACGCGCTGTTCCACCCAGTCGCTCCCGAACCGGGCCAGGTACTTCTCCAGCACGGTGCCGCCGCCGCGCTGCACGACCTCGCCCTTCAGGGAGACCGGCTGCTTCAGCTCGAACCAACGGCCGCCCTCCTGGAGCACGTTATGGTCGGAGATGCCGAGGAAATGGTATCCGTTCCGCTTGTACCAATCGGCGATCATCTCGGGGTAGTCGTCGCCGTCGCTCCACAGGGAGTGGGTGTGGAGGTTGCCCTTCAGCCAGCGGGAGGGCTCGGCGGCGCACGCGGCGGCGGCTAGGACTATGAAGGCGGTGAATGGCAGGCTGAGGCGGAGCGTCATGATCGGCGGGGGGTTGGGCGGAGCGCCACTGCGACGAGCGCGCCAGTGCGGGATGGGAGTGACAACCGAAAAACCGGCTCCTCATGCTCGCGTCCATGCCCAGCTCCTTCCCGCCCCCGGCCGCTGCGCTGCGCGCGCTGCCGCTCGTCCTCGCCGTACTTGTCTCCGGCTGCAATGTCACCGCACCCACCGTCGGCCCCGCGCCGGCCGCGGCCGCGCCCGACACCGCCCGCGTCGGCCGCCACGACGACGGCCGCCTGGTCACGCCGGTGAATCAGCAAGTGACGCCGCTGGGCCGCGTGGTGGATCTGCCCGGCCTGCGGCCGCAGGCGCTCGCGCTCGCGCCCGACGGTTCCTTCCTGCTCGTCTCCGGCAAGACCAGCGAAGTGCTGGTGCTCGATCCGGTGACCGGCGAGGTCCGCTCGCGCGTCACGCTGCCGAACGACAAGCAGGCCGAGCCTCAGCCGGCCGCGGCCTCGGCCAACTTCCTCGATCCCGATCGCAAGGGACAGGCCAGCTTCACCGGCCTCGTCTTTTCGCCGGACGGCCGGCGCATTTACCTGAGCAACGTCAACGGCAGCATCAAGGTGTTCGCCGTCGGCCCCGGCGGCGAAGTCTCCCCCTCCCACTCGATCCCCTTGCCTCCGGCCGACGCCCCGCGGCGCAAGGAGGAGATCCCGAGCGGCCTCGCCATCTCGCGTGACGGCACCCTGCTCTACGTCTGCGGCAACCTCTCGAATAGGCTGCTGGAGATCGAGACCGCGACGGGAAGGGTCCGTCGCACCTTCGAGGTGGGAGTCGCCCCCTACGATGTCGTCCTCGCGGGCGACCGTGCCTACGTCTCCAATTGGGGCGGCCGGCGCCCCGGCCCCGGCGACCTCACCGGCCCTGCCGGGCGCGGCACCGTGGTGCGCATCGACCCGGAGACGCACGCCGCCAGCGAGGGCTCGGTGAGCATCGTCCCGCTCACCGCCGCGGCCGGCTCCCCCGCGGAAATCGTCACCGGCCGCAACGCCTCGGCGCTCGCGCTCGCGCCCGACGGCCGCCACCTGGTCTGCGCCAACGCGGGCGCCGACCACCTCTCCGTCATCGACACCCGCACCGGCGCCAAGGTGGAGACCATCTGGTGCAAGCCGAGCCCGGCCGACCTGCTCGGCGCCTCACCCAACGCCCTCGCCTTCGACCCCTCCGGCCGCCGCCTCTACGTCGCCAACGGCGCGCAGAACGCCGTCGCCGTGATCCGCTTCGACCCGGCCGACCGCGAATCCCGCCTCCTCGGCCTGCTTCCCGTCGGCTGGTACCCGGGCGCGCTCATCCTCGACCCCCGGCGCGGCACCCTTGCCGTGGGCAACCTGAAAGGCCTGCCGGACAAGCCGCAACGGGCGTCCGGCACGGCGGGCTCGGGATTCAATTCCCGCCAGTTCTCCGGCTCCCTGACGCTCACGCGCATTCCCGCCGACGCCGAACTGCCCGCGCTTTCGGAAACCGTCGCTCGCAACCTGCGGCGGGAGGCGATCCGCGAGGCGTTGCTCCCTCCGCGTCCCGGCATCGCGCCGCGGGCGATCCCCGAGCGCATCGGCGAGCCCAGCCGCATCCGGCACGTCGTGTACGTCATCAAGGAGAACCGCACCTACGACCAGGTCTTCGGCGCCTTGGGACGGGGCAACGGCGATCCCTCGCTCGCGGTGTTCGGCGAGCGCTTCACGCCCAACCAGCACAAGCTCGTCCGCGACTTCGTGCTGCTCGACAACACCTACTGCTCCGGAATCCTGAGCGCCGACGGCCACCAGTGGAGCACGACCGCCTTCTCCACCGACTACATGGAGAAGAGCTTCGCCGGTTTCCCGCGCAGCTACCCCGACGGGATGTCCGTGGACGGCGCCGACGCCCTCGCCTACTCGCCCGCGGGATTCATCTGGGACAGCGCCCGCCGCCGCGGCGTGAGCGTGCGCAACTACGGCGAGTTCATGATCCCCGACGTGCGCTGGCGAGACGGCCGCAACGGCACGCCGGATTTCCTCGCCTGCTACCGCACGTGGCGCGGGCAATCTGATGAGGTCATCTTCGCCAGCCGCCCCGCCCTGGAGAGCATCCGGCCGTTTTCACCCACCGGTTACGTCGGCTGGGAGATGAGCGTGCCCGACCAGGCACGCGCGGACTTCTTCATCCGGGAACTTCGGGAGTTCGAGGCGCGCGGCGAGTTCCCAGGCCTCACCCTAATCTGTCTGCCCAATGATCACACGAGCGGCACCAAGCCGGGCACGCCCACGCCCGGCGCCTGCATGGCGGACAACGACCTCGCCTTCGGCCGGATCGTCGAGGCCTTGAGCCGCTCGCGCTTCTGGCCGGAGATGGCGATCCTCGCGATCGAGGATGATCCCCAGAACGGCTGGGACCACGTCAGCGGTTACCGTACCACCGCGTATTGCATCAGCCCGTGGGCGCGCCGTGGGGCGATCGTGAGTACCCGGTACAACACGACCAGCCTTCTCCGCACCATCGGGCAGATCCTCGGACTGCCGCCGATGAACCAGTTCGACGCCAGCGCCACGCCGATGACGGACTGCTTCACCGACACCCCGGACTTCACCCCCTTCACCGCCGTGCCGGCGAACATCCCGCTCGACGAGATGAACCCACCCGCGAAGGCGATCTCCGACCCCGCGCTGCGCCGCGACGCCCTCGCCTCCGAGGCGATGAACTTCCGCGAGGTCGACAATGCCCCGGAGGATGCGCTCAACCGCATCCTCTGGCGCGCGATGAAGGGCCCGCGGGCTCCCTACCCGGCATGGGCCGTGACGCCGGACACGGACGATTAAGAGGACCCGAGCCGGGGCCGGCCGGAGCGAAGATTCCGGCTAATCGAGCGGTCCGGGCTCCTCGAGCCGGGCGGCACGGCGCGCCTCCTCCCTCTCCTCCTCGAGCGTGCGCATTTTCTCGCTGATGCAGCAGAGATGGTAGGCGGCGAGATACTCGAGTTCATCGTCGGAAAGCAGGCTCAGCCATTCCAAGCGCTCTCCCTCGCCCAACGCCCGTAGGCCATGGAGCGGACAGTCGGGCGGATTGCTCCCATCGAAAGGGCAATGCCCCGAAAGGGCGAAGGCGAGACGCTCCAGCCAGACTCGACGATCCTCCCCCGGGCCGATCCGCCCGTGGAGGGGGACAAGGAAGTCGATTTCCGGCAGCGTGGTCATGGCGATCGGCGGGAGGGGCGGCCGCCGCCGGCTCCCGGCCGCGGAAAGATAGCACAGACCGTGTGCAAGGCTGCGCAGATCTTGTCTTGCCGAGAAATTGTCGCGCGGGCGCCACGGATTCACGCCCGGGCGGACGCACGAGCAGGTTTGGATCTTCGCGGTGCGAGCACAGCCCGGGAAAGTCGGCTGCTGCAGCGGCGGGCCCCTCCGCCCATCGCCACCGGAACAGGTAACCGTGGGAATTTCGGCGGCAACGACGGCAGCCACATCCGCCGCGGTGACGGCGGCGTCACCGCAGCCGCTCACACTTAAGACTGCGGAACAACCATCCCGGCGGGTCATTACGGTAGGTCACGCTGAGCGACCTCGACCCGGATCAGGCACCCGGCGCGCTCACGCCCGTCACCCAGGTTCCCTCGATCAGCACGGTCTTCGGAAAAGGCGGCGGGCCGAGGTTGTTGGCGTGAAGCTGCTCGATCACCAAGTCGACGGCCGCCGCACCCACCCGTTCGTTTTGCTGGTCGACTCCCGTGCACCCCGAGAGCGGCGCCACGAGGTGCAAGTGGGCGAAACCGATCCGCAAGCCGGAGCGGCGGGCGGCGGCCTCGATCAAGGGTCGCAGGGTCATCTCGGTGCTCACCACGACGTCCGGCTTCTCCTTCTTCATCCAAGCCAGCAGCGCCGGTCTCGTGATCGTGTCTGCGTAGAGCAATGGAAACGCGCGCGCTCCCTCCGGATGATCATGCCTCGCAAGCAGGAGCGACGACAACCAGTGGCGACGGGCGCGGAGGTCCTCGTGCCGGGTCACGGCGAGCCCGATCCGCTGGTATCCAAGGGAGCCGAGACGCGCCAAGGCCAGTTGCACGGATTGCAGTTGGTGGTTCACCGCGCGGTGCAACCGCGGCGCCTCGAGCGAAAAGCCGATGGCCGCCAAAGCGAACCCCTCCCAGTCCGCCTCCAGCCGCGTCGCGGTGCTCGGGAAAGGCGCGAACACCACCCCGCGGATGCCACGGCCCGCGAGCACCCGCCGGAGCGCGGCCTCCGCCTGGCTGGCCCTATCCAGGCGAAAGGCCTCCAGACGATGCCCGCGCCGCTCCGCCTCATCCCGCGCGCCGTTCCGGAAACGGAGCAGCGACGCGCGCTGCTGCGCAGTGGCGTCGGTCGGATAGCTGTCGACGTAGGCAATGACCTGGGCCGCGCCGCGCCGCGGGTGCTTTCCCCGCAGATCCGCCATCAGCGCGGCCACGAGCGGATTCGGGCGGTAACCCAGCCTCTCCGCCACCGCCTCGATCCGGTCCCGCGTCACCGCCGGGATGCTCGGATCGCGGCGCAGCGCGAGCGAAACCGCCCCGATCGAGACGCCGGCCGCGGCGGCGACATGCTTCATCGAGACGCGGATTGTGCGTTGCACTTAACGATTCAAGTGAAATTCAACTCGCACCGGCAAGCCGCGAGCCGTCCCCTGTCCAGCCCCGCCTACCACCCCGCCCGTCCGTGAAAACCCGCGCCTTCCTCTCCCTCTTGCCCTTCCTTTCCGCCGTCCTGCCCGCCCAGGTCGCGCCGCCACCCGCCCCTGCAGCCGTCGTCACCCTCACGCCCTTCGAGGTCTCCGAGGCCCAGGACACCGGCTACGCCAGCCAGGACACCCTCGCCGGATCCCGCCTCCGCACCAACCTGCGCGACATCGCGGCGGCGATCTCGCCGATGACGGCCGAGTTCCTGCGCGACATCGCCGTGACGAACGTCGAGACGGCGATGGAGTACGCGCTCGGCACCCGCGTGGAGACCGATGACGCCCGCGCCGCCGGGCCCGTCGGCGACGGCTACAACGACTCCGTGCGCTCGATCCGGGTGCGCGGCCTGCCCGGCGCGACCCGCAGCCTCAACTTCTTCGGCGCACCCACCGAGCTCGACGTCTACCTCATGGACCGCATCGAGCTTTCGCGCGGACCCAACTCCATCCTTTACGGATTCGGATCACCGGCCGGCCGCATCAACGTCTCCAGCAAGCAGGCGCAGACCAGCCGCCAATCCCACTCGGTGACCCACCGGGTGGACGACTGGGGAGGGCAACGCTGGTCCTTCGACACCAACATCGTGCCGGTTCGCGACCGTTTCGCACTGCGCCTCAACGGGCTACGGGGCCGTGAGGGCAGCTGGCGCGCGGCCGGCTACAACGACCAAGACCGCGTGTTCCTTGCCGCGAAATGGCAGGTTGACCGCCGCACTACGGTGAAGGCCGAGTATGAACGCGGCCGCATCGCCCGCTTCGTACCGCGGCCGTTCTTCGCCAACGACCTGATGTCGACGTGGATCAGCGCCGGGCAGCCCACGTTCAACAACTTCTCCGCGGGTTACATCCCGGGCACGCCGGGCACCGGAGCGGTCGGCACGCCCGGCAACCCCATCCGCAACACCGGCGCGACCGCGGTCAACGGCGTCCTTGAGCGCTCCGGAGGCGACTGGGTCGTGGTGTCCGACCGCTTTCCCTACGCGCAGAACTACCGCCAGTTCACCACGTCCAACTACCCGAGCGGCTCTCTGCTCTCGAACGACTTCGCCCTCGGTCGCTCCAATCCCGAAGCCGTGCCCGAGGCCAATTGGGTGCGAGGAAACTTCGACGTCCACTTCGGCTCCATCTACGTGCAGCGGGAACTCGCCCGCGACCTTAACGTGGAACTGGCGTTCAACCGCCAGCTGAGCCGCGGCGTGACCCGCAACCTCGCGAGCTGGAATTACTACGGCGTGGCGGCCGATCCGAACCGCTTCCTGCCCAACGGCCAGCTGAAGCCGGCCGACATGCAGTACTACTTCGATGTGTCACCCGATTACCGTCCAAGTAGTTCCCGGGTGAACCAGGGCCGCGTCACCCTCTCGTACGAACGCCGACTGCGCGACCTCGTCACCCTCCGCCTCGCCGGCCTGGGAGAACTCGGTGCCACCGACGCACGCTCCGAGATCCTCCAGCAGTACTGGCTCCGCGGACCCTCGCTCACCAGCGGAGGAGCGTTCAACGCCACGCCGGAAAACGGGGCCAACACGGTCTACTACCGGTACTACCTCAGCGACCTTTCCGTCCTCAACGACCGCAACTTCCGGATCCCTGCCCCTTACGATCTTTCGGCTCCGGTAAAGTACCAGGACCCGGCGACCGGGGCCGTCCGCGAGATCCACATGCGCCAGTTCAACCGCTCCCAGGGAAACATCGGCTACGTCGACCGCCGCACTGGAGCGTGGATGGGCGTTGCGCAGGCCTACTTCCTGAAGGACCGGCTCGTGGGTACCTTCGGCTACCGGCAGGACCGCCTGAAGAACTGGGTTGGAGTCGCCTTCCGCGATCCCGAAGCTGAACGACTCGCACCCAACACGGGGATCTGGAGCCCCGCTGACCCCAGCACCGCCAAATCCTCGGTGTTCCGCGGGCAGACGCGCACGGCCGGCGCCGTCGCCCATCTGCTTCCGTGGTTCTCGGTCTTCGCAAACGCATCAAACAGCGTCAGCACCCCGGGCACCAACTACATCACTCCCGCCGACGTGAAGAAGACGGGCCTGGCTGACCTCGTGCCATCACCCTCCGGCAAGACGACCGACTACGGGGTGAAACTCACGCTGCTGCGCAACCGCCTCTCCCTCACCGCCACCAAGTTCCACACGGTTTCGGAAAAGGAGTTCGGATTCTCCGGCTTCAACAAGGGCAACGTCGTCAACATCTGGAACGCCCTCGGCAACTCCACCGCGCTCCCGGCCGACGAGACCGCCTTCGCCCTCGCCCAAGCCCAGGTCATGAACATGGTCCAGGGCTACACGCAGAACTCGGAAAGCCGCGGCACCGAGGTTGAACTCATCGGGCAGGTCACCCCGGGCTGGTCCGTCGCCGTGAACTACGCCCTGAACAACTCCACGCGCACCAACATGGCCCCCGAGTACCGCGCGTACATCAACCACTGGAAACCGTATTGGCTGAAATACCGCGACCTCTCGATCAGCCAGAACATCAATCAGCCGCGGCCCCAGCGCGCGCCGGGCTTCCAGGACTGGAACACCCCCGCCGTCATCGCCAACACCGGTGACTTCACACTCAACACCGATTCGGTGAACGAGGCGATCGCCGACGCCGAGTCCCTCTTTTTCGACAACCCGCACGTGTTCGAGGGCAAGCGGTTCGTCGGCGACCCGCTGTACACGGTGAACCTCCGCACGCGCTACGACTTCCGCGAGGGGCTCCTCCGGGGCCTGTCGGTCGGCGGAGGCACGCGCTGGCGCGTCAACCGCATCGCCGGAGCCCGTACCGACTACTCGGTGACGCCGGGATCGGATTTCACCGACCTATGGAACGGACGCACGATCGACAAGGTCACGCTCGTCGCCGCCAAGGACCAAGCGGTCTACGACCTCCAGGTCGGCTATTCACGGAACATTCTCGCGCGGAAGGTCCGCTGGAGCGTCCAGCTTAACATCAACAACGTCCTCGATCAGCGGGAGCTGATTGTGAACAACGTGCATCCGCGCACCCTCGCGCCGCTCACCTTCCGTTACCAGGACCCGCGCCAGTTCGTGCTCACGAATACCTTCGGATTCTGAGGGGACCGGGTCCGAGCAGCCAGTCATTCCAACCGGCGATCCCGTCGGGCCCCCGGTTCAGGGACGGCAGGCCGCATAGCTCCTCCTCCCGGCGGTGCCAGCCGAGAAGCTGTCCGACCGCCGACCAATCGCGGATGAATTGCCCGCCTGCCGAGGTTGGGCGGGAACCGGCAAAGCTGAACGCTCGACGTCCGTTCCATCGAGCAGGACCCACACCGCCCGCAACCGCGCGGTGTGCCAATCTCGCGCTTCAGTTCCCGACCGGCGCGAGGCGGGAACCCGGCCGCTTGAGGCGCATCTTGCGAAACTCGACCTTCATCGGCGGGCCCACGTGCACCTGCACGCCGAGCAGGCCGTCGAACTTACGCCGCGCCGCGTCGTCGTCGATCACGACGCTCATCACCTGCCCATTGAGCAGGTGGGTCAGGACGTTCCCGCGCGCGATGAGATGGTACTCGTTCCAGTCCCCGTTCTTCACCTTGGAAGCGAGTTCATCCTTCAACCCGACCGAGCCGATGACGCGCGCCTTGCCGTCGGCATCGACCCGGCTGATGTCGCCGCGCTGCGCGAGGAAGGTGCGGCCCTTCTCCTCGTAGTTCTGACCAGTATACCGCTGCTGCCCGTCGATGTCGGCCTGGTAACCGCGGAGCGCGAACCGTTGGCCCGCTATCTCCTCGCTCCGGTAGTTCACGCCGCTGTTGCCGCGTTCGGAGATGCGGTACTCGAGCTTCAGCTCAAAGTCGGCGGCGGTGCCGCCGCGCCAGATGATGAAGGAATTCTGCTTGAGAAGCGTCGCAGGCGTGACCTCGCCGACGAGCGCCCCGCCCTCCACGCGCCAATACACGGGATCGCCTTCCCAACCCGCCAGCGTGCGACCGTCGAAGATGGCCTCGAATCCCGTTTCATCACCCCGCCCCTGTTCCGGGTAGGTCTGGGCGGCCCAGGCTGTCCAGGAGGCGAGGAGCGAAAGCAGCAGCGCGAGGCGGCGGGAACAAGGGAAGGAAATCATGGAATCGATGGCCGGGGATCGTTAGGGGCTGGCGGAAAGTCCCCGGCCCCGTGTTCTCCGGGCACGCTGCGGATCGCGCAACGCGAATCCCGCACGGTTCAGGGCAACACCGCCACGGCCCAGTGCGCCGTCGGACCACACCGCCCACGATGCCCGCACATTCGGACTGGCCGGCCGCGAAAAGGCGCGTCACCCGTCGAAGAGCCCCCCAGCGTCACCCTAATGAACCGTCGCTCCCTCGAAAAAGCCTACCGCCTTGCCCGCGAGCGCTACGCCGAGCTCGGCGTTGATACCGATCGCGCGTTGCGAGCCGCGGCGCGCATCCCGGTTTCCATGCACTGCTGGCAAGGCGACGACGTCGGCGGCTTCGAGGGCGCCGGGGCCGCACTCGGCGACGGGCTCGCGGTCACCGGCAATCACCCCGGCAAGGCCCGCACGCCCGACGAGCTCCGGGCCGACTTCGAGCAGGCCCGCGCCCTGATCCCCGGTACGCAGCGCTTCAACCTCCATGCCCTTTACGCAGAGCACGGCGGCGGACGGGTCGACCGCGACGCGATCGGGCCCGCACAGTTCGCGCGCTGGATCGACTGGGCCAACGAACTCGGCATCGGGCTCGACTTCAATCAGACCTTTTTCTCCCACCCGCGGGTGAAGGACGGCTGCACCCTCTCCCACCGCGACGGGTCGGTGCGCCGATTCTGGATCGAGCACGGCATCCGCTGTCGGGAGATCGGCGCCGCGATGGGGCGCGCCACCGGCAAGGGCTGCCTCACCAACCTGTGGATCCCCGACGGGATGAAAGACACGCCGGCCGATCGTCGTGGCCCGCGGGAACGCCTCGCTGAATCGCTCGACGCCATCTTCGCGAGCCGTTTCGACCCCCGCCACAATGTCGATGCCGTCGAACCCAAGCTTTTCGGTATCGGCTCGGAAAGCTACGTGGCAGGCTCGCACGAATTCTACCTCGGCTACGCCGTCAGCCGCGGCAAGCTGCTGACCCTCGATGCCGGCCATTACCACCCCACCGAAGGAATCGCCGACAAGATCTCGGCCGTGCTGCAATTCCTGCCTGAAATCGCTCTCCACGTGAGCCGTGGCGTGCGCTGGGACAGCGATCACGTCGTCACCCTCACCGACGACCTGCAGGCGATCGCGCAGGAGATCGTGTGGAACGGTTACGCCGACCGCGTGCGCATCGGGCTCGATTATTTCGACGCCAGCATCAACCGCATCGCGGCTTGGGTCATCGGGACGCGCAACCTCCAGCGGGCGCTGCTGCTCGCCCTCGTCGCCCCCATCACGCTCATCCGGAATGCGGAAAGAAGAGGCGACACCACCACCCGCCTAGCCCTCCTCGAGGAGGCGAAGTCCCTGCCCTTCGGCCCAGTTTGGGATCACTATTGCGAAACCCAGGACGTACCGGTCGGCGAGGAATGGCTGGCCGAAGTGAAACGGCACGAGCGCGACGTCCTCAGCCGGCGCACCTGAACGACGCGCCAGCCCGCGCGGAATCAGAGCAGTTCAGTCCTCAGGTCGTCACTGAACCACCCGGAATCCTGCGCCCTCGACGCCGGCGCGGCCGGAGCCGCAACGGGAACAGGGACCGCGCGAGGCGACTCAGGAGGCTGATCCGCCGGGGCTAGTTTAGCGGCCTCTCCTTTCAGCGGAACCAGATAACAGACGACATCACAGCCCAAGGCGCGGGCGGCCTTGCGCAGGGAGTATAGCGAGATGGCGTCGCGCTGTTCGGAGAGTTCCAGCTGCGCCCAGGCCTGACGCTGGGTGCCCAATCGGGCCGCGAGATCCTTTTGCCGGGTGCCCCGCCATTCCCGAACCGCGCGAATCCATCCTCCGGCGGGAGTGCGCGCGGCATCGCGCGCCGCCTCCAGCGCCGCCTTTTCATTCCCCCAAGGCTCACCCGCCGATCGCGCGCGCCGTCTGTGCTTCATGGCCCCATTCCTGCGCGACGCCGGGTCTTGGCAACGTCCAACTTGCCCGCGGTGCCTCCATCGATGCCTTCGCCCGCGTCCCGCAGCCGGACACCCGGCGGCTGCCCTCCGGCTTCGACCCGCATCGCCGCCCGCACAACCCGGAAGCCTTCCCGCAGACGCCTCAGGTAAGCCAGCGCCACACCACGGCAATGGCACCGGTGACTGCGAAGCCCATCGCGAGAGGAAGAAAAGTCGCGAGGGCCGCCCAGCGCACGCTCCGTGTCTCCTTGTAGATCGTGTAGATCGTCGTGCTGCACGGGTTGTGCAGCAGGCTGAAAAGCATGAGGTTGAGCCCGGTGAGGACGGTCCAGCCGCCGGCGGTGAGCAGCGCCTTGATCTCCTCGGGTGAATCAAGTTCGAAGATCACCCCGGCCTCCCGGCCGAGGCCGTTTACCTTGGCCGACAGCACGGTGAGCATCAGGATGGTGGGAATGATGATCTCGTTCGCCGGGATCGCGATGATATAGGCGAGAAGGATCACCCCGTTAAGACCGAGCGCCAGGCCAAGTGGGTCGAGTCCCCCGATCGCATGCTCGGCCAGGCTTAGGCCGCCGATGTGGACATTCGCACACCCCCAGATGAGCGCGCCGCAGGGCAGCGCGAACACCACCGCTCGCCACAATACAAACAGAGTGCGGTCGATCAGGGAGGTATAGAGCGTGCGCCAGAAGCGCGGCGGCCGGTAGGGCGGCAACTCGAGGCTGAAGGTGGAAACCTGTCCCTTGAGGATGGTGCGGGAGAGCAACCAGGCCGTCGCGAACGTGAAACCGACCCCGAGCAGCGCCACGACGGTCACGGCCGCGGCCGAGACGAGGCCGGCGAGATGCGCGGGCACCAGGCCGCCGATGAAGAGGGTCGCGACGAGGATCTGCGTCGGCCAGCGGCCGTTGCACAGCGCGAAGTTATTGGTGAGAATCGCGATCAGCCGCTCACGTGGGCTATCGATGATGCGCGTGGCAACCACCCCGGCGGCGTTGCACCCGAATCCCATCATCGTGCTCATCGCCTGACGTCCGTGTGCGCCTGCCCGCTGGAAAAGTCGGTCGAGGTTGAACGCCACCCGCGGCAGGTAGCCGAAATCCTCCAGCAACGTGAAAAGGGGGAAGAATATCGCCATCGGCGGCAGCATCACGCTCACCACCCAGGCCGTCGCGAGGTACATGCCGTCGACCGTGAGGCCGCGCAACCAGCCCGGCAGGCCCGCGGCCTGGGCAGCCTGCTGCAGCCACGGATGCCCTTGGCCGACCAGCAAGTCCGCCAGCAGAGCCGAGGGCACGTTGGCGCCGGTGATCGTGAGCCAGAACATCAGCGCGAAGAGGCCGAGCATCACGGGGAATCCCCAGAGCCGGCTCGTGACGATCCGGTCGAGCGTCGCGTCAAACGTCGCCCGGGCCTCACGCCCCGGCAGCGAGACCGCGCGGCCCGCGATCCGCGCCGCATCAGCGTACAGCGCCTCGACAAGGTACTCGTGCACGTCGCCGGTGATCCCCTCGCGCAACCGGCGGGCAAGGCCAAGGATCTGCGGGCCGGTGCCCGCCTCCGCGGTCGACTCCGCCCCCGGGGCGGCGAACGACTCGCCCAAGAGCCCCTCGTCCTCGCCCCGCGCCCGCTCCGCAAGACCGGCCAGTTCGCCGCGACGCAGCGCCGCCGCCACGCGGTCGTCGCCGCCCAGCAGGCGCATCGCGACCCAGCGGGCGTTGGGCAGGCCGGGATGAGCCGACCGAACCTGCGAAGTGAGCTCGCGCAACGCGGCGCGCAGGGCCGGCGGCTCCGCGCTCAGCCGATGCACGCGTGCCGGCACTGGCTCCCGCGCGACCTGCTCCACCGCAGCGAGCAGTTCAGGCAACCCGTGTCCAAATCGCGCCGAGGCCGGGATGACCGGCACGCCCAGGTCGCGCGAGAGCTGTCGGACGTCGACCTTCACGCCGTGCCGCTCGGCCTCGTCCATGAGGTTCAGGCAGATCACGGCCCGGCCGGTGATCTCGAGAACCTGCAGCACGAGATTGAGGTTGCGCTCGAGACGGGTGGCGTCGGCCACGATCACGGTCACGTCGGGCCGCCCGAAGAGGAGAAAGTCGCGGGCGATCTCCTCGTCCACGCTCGTGGAGAGCAACGAGTACGTTCCCGGCAGGTCGACCAGCCGGTAACGACGATCGCGGAAGCCGAAACCACCCTCTGCGCGGGCGACGGTCTTGCCCGGCCAATTGCCGGTGTGCTGGCGGAGGCCCGTCAGGGCATTGAAGACGGTGCTCTTTCCCGTGTTTGGGTTGCCCGCCAGCGCGACGACGAAATCAAACTTTCCGTCAGCCAGACCAAGCTTTCGGAGCTCGGCGGCGCGATAAACGTCGCAAGTGGCGCAGGCCCCGGAAGGCGCGCCCGACGTCCGCGTTTCCTGAGCGTCGCTCATGCCGCCGCCTCCGCCTGCGGGACGATGCGCACGTGCCGCGCCTGCTCTCGCCGCAGGGCGACCAGCGCCCCACGCACTTCATAGGCCGTCGGGTCTCCCGCGGGACTGACCAGCCGTACCGACACGGTGGATCCCGGCACGAAGCCAAGATCCAGCAGTCGCCGCCGCTCCGCCCCGCGGCAGGAGGGACTTAGCCCGGCGACGTCTCCCGCCGATCCGGGCGGAAGGTCGGCCAGCGAGACTTCACCGCGCAGTTCAGCCCGCGTGACTGATTCCAGCACCCGGGCGGAAAGCTGCTGGGCAAGGCTTGGCCGCAGCCCGATCTCACGACCCTCCGCCCAGAGCCGCACTTCCTCCGCGGTCCGCCCCATCACGTAGCCGCGCATGCCCGGCCGCAGCCCCAGACGCAGGAGCGCCGCGTAGACGTCCTCCGGTTCGTCCTCGATGTGAACGATCTCGAACGGCACTCCGGTCTCGACGGCGTTGACCGGAACCCCGGCGTCGCCCGGAAGTTCCGTCCCCTGCGCGGGGATCACATCGCCATGCGGATCGCGCAACGGATGCCCGAGCCGCGCCGCCAGCGCTTCCGCCTGCTCCGGCGTGAGGCGGTGCTCATGCCGTTCAGCGATCCGGTGCCAGCGCGACTCGGCCACGCCGGTCTCCTCGGCGAGGTGCCGTTCCCAGAGACGATGGGCGCGGACGACGTGCAGCGCGATTTCCCGGCCGGCGGGCCGCAAAGCGAGGCTCCCTCCGGCGAAGGTCACGAGGCCGCGGGATTCCAGGTCACGCAGCAAAGCCGCCGCCGCCGGCTCCCGCAGCCCGAGCGCTCCTCCCACGCTGAGAGACGTGGCGGGTGGGCCGTTGGCTTCGCACTTGAGCACATGCTTCAGCGCGTCCTCGCGCCTGATCCGCGCCGCCGCCTCGCGCGCCTGGCGCCAGCGCGCCCAAAGACCGTGCCGAGGCCAGCCCGCGAGGGCCGCCGCGGCCGCGGCCCCGGCCAGCAACGCGAGCGTCTTCATGGCGGGACCAAAGCGGATTATTTTGATTAGTCAAAATAACTGTTTTGTTGCCTCAGCCAACGCACCCGCCATGCCGGTGCGCGCATGGCGACCATCGCGGTCGAGAACTACCTCAAGCGGATCCTCCTTTTGTCCGAGGGCGGGGAGGAGGTCGTGCCGATGGGCGCGCTGGCGGCGGCGCTCGAGGTCGTGCCCGGCACCGCCACGGCGATGGCCAAGGCGCTCGCCGGCGAGGGGCTGCTGGAACACCAGCCGCGGATCGGCGTCCGCCTCACCGCCCGCGGGCGCCGGCTCGCCCTGAACGTCCTGCGCAAGCACCGGCTGGTGGAGACCTTTCTCGTCGAAACCTTGAAGATGGACTGGGCCGAGGTCCACGCGGAGGCGGAACGCCTCGAGCACGCTGTCTCGGACGAGGTCCTCGACCGCATCGACGCCTTGCTCGGCCATCCGCGGCTCGACCCGCACGGCGACCCGATTCCCAGCCGCCACGGCCGGCTCGATTCCCAGGTCTATGCCACCCTTGCCACCTGCGCGACCGGCCGACGGCTCCGCATCGTGCGCGTCACCCAGCAGTCGGCGGACTTTCTCCGCTTCGCCGAGGAGAGCGGCCTGCGGCCCGGAACGGAGCTCCGTGTCGACGAACGGAACCTGACGTCAGGACTCGTCATTTTGCGGCGGACCGACGACAGCACCCTGGCCCTCGGCGTGGCCGCGGCCGGCAGCATCCTCGTGGAGCCGCGCGCGTGAAGCTCCGCGCACTTCGTCACCAGCCCCAATTCACCCGCAAAACGTGCTCCCAGTCCGTCGCGCGCCGGTTGAGACCGCGGACGACCTCATAGTCGAGCTGCAGGTGTCGGGTGACCTGGTAAAGAAGGCCGGCACCGGCGCGTCCCTCCCAGAGGGAAAGTCCGGCCGACGTCGCGGTAAGCAGGGCCTCTGCATAGGCGCGGAGGGAACGCGTGATTTCCTGCTGCGCCACGGCCGAGAGGAGAAAGTTGGAATCGTATCCGTCGTCGGCATCATTGCGCACCAGATCCCAGCCCAAGTTCGCTCCGGCGGTGAAGCCGGGCGACGGACGGACTTCCCATGGCATGATGATGCCACCCTGGACCGCCTTGCTCCCCCCCAACGAGTTAGCGGTCGGCACGCGCGCGTAGGGAATGACGGCCGCCGCCCCGCCGGTGGACGCGTCCCGCCAGAAGTTCCACTTTGTCCGGAAGTAAAGGTCCCCGATCCCCGAGCGCGAGTCGCTGAACCCCTTCAACTCGAGCGTGCGACGCACGAAGAACTCCGCGCCAAACTGGATGTCGATCCGCGGCGTGAGCCCGGCGGTCAGCAGCGTGGACGCGACCGCAAGCGCCCGGACCTTGGGCCCGCCTCCCTCCGGTTGGTCGAAGGAAAAGCGGATGCCGTCGATCTCGGCAAGGAAGCGGCCAGGCTCGACTGTGATCGGGGATTCGGCGATCTGGGCCCCAAGCGGCGCGATGAGCACCGCGAGAAGGAGGACGAGGAGTAACGGGGAGCGCACAGTTTCGTTTCTGATCGGCGATGGAAGTCGCGCGAGCCGAAAGACGGGATCCGGCAACGGGCCCGAACCGGGGATGCACGTCGATGGAATCCCACCGGATTCCCAATTCCCCCTTGCGGCAGGAAACGCGGCCTTCGCACACTGCCGCTCATGTCCCAGGCACTCGCGAGAACCGTCTTCGCCGTTACGGCGTTGTTCTTCGCAGCCTTCTTCATCTGGCCGGTGCTCCAGATCCTGCGGGGAGGATTCGTCGATGACGACGGCCGGCTGACGCTGGCCTATCTCGGGGCGCTCCTGCGCGATCCGCTCTACCTCGGGGGGCTGCTCAACTCCTTCCTGCTCGCGACCGCCGCCACCACCCTCGCCCTGCTGATCGCGCTGCCGCTGGCCGTGGTGAGCGACCGCTACCTGTTTCCAGGAAAGGCGCTGCTCACCTCGGTGGTGCTCATCCCGATGATCCTGCCGCCGTTCGTGGGCGCCATCGGCATCAAGCAGATCTTCGGTCAGTACGGCGCGCTGAACGCGCTCCTGCATCACCTCGGAGCCCTCGGCCCCGGCGAGACCATCGATTGGCTCGCGCGCAGCCAGTTCTGGGGCATCGCGCTGGTGGAGGCCTTCTCGCTCTACCCGATCATCTATCTCAACGCGGTCGCGACGCTCGCTAACATCGACCCGGCGCTCGAGGAGGCCGCGCAGAACCTTGGTTGCCGGGGATTCCGCCGCTTCACGCGGATCACGCTGCCGCTCATCCGCCCCGGCCTGTTCGCCGGCGGCACGATCGTGTTCATCTGGACCTTCACCGAGCTGGGTACGCCGCTTGTCTTCGATTACGACCGCGTGACCAGCGTGCAGATCTACTACGGATTGAAGGATATCGGGGCCAATCCCCTGCCCTATGCGCTGGTCGCCGTGCTCCTCGTGTGCTCGGTCGCGCTCTATGGGCTGAGCAAGACATTATTCGGCCGCTCCCACCACGCGATGATGGCCAAGGCCACGTCCGCCGGCGGCGCCCGCGCCCTGCCCGCGGGTCGCGCCCTGCTTTGCACCGCGCTCTTCGCGGGAGTGACCTTTCTCGCGGTGCTGCCTCACCTCGGCGTAGTCCTGGTCGCAGTCTCTCGCGACTGGTATGGCTCCGTCCTGCCCCAGCGCTACACGCTGGAAAACTTCGAACTCGCCCTGGGCCACAACCTCACCGTGCCGGCCATCGCGAACAGCCTGCGCTTCGCGAGCATCTCAACGCTGGTGGACATCGTCCTCGGCGTCGCCATCGCCTATGTGGTCGTCCGCAGCCGGCTACGCGGACGCCAGGTGCTCGACTTCCTCGCGATGATGCCGCTCGCGGTGCCCGGGCTCGTGCTCGCCTTCGGCTACCTCGCGATGGCGCAGGACGGCCGCTTCTTCAGCTTCCTCAATCCCACGCGCGACCCGACGATCCTCCTCATCATCGCCTACGCCGTGCGGCGCCTGCCGTACGTCGTGCGATCGGCCGCGGCCGGCTTCCAGCAGACCAGCGAGACCCTCGAGGAGGCGGGGCAGAACCTCGGCGCCCCGCCGCTGAAGGTGCTTTTCCGGATCACGCTGCCGCTCATCACTGCCAACCTCATCGCGGGTGGCCTGCTCGCCTTCGCCTTCGCGATGCTCGAGGTGAGCGATTCCCTCATCCTCGCGCAGAAGCAGGCCTTTTACCCGATCACCAAGGCCATCCTCGAACTCTTCCAGCTCCTGGGTGACGGCAAGTTCATCGCCAGCGCGCTCGGCGTCTGGGCCATGGCTTTCCTCGGCGTGACCATCGCCGGCCTCAGCATCCTGCTCGGCAAGAAGCTCGGCGCGATCTTCCGGGTCTGACCGCGCCGCAAGCCCTCAGGCCGCCTCAACGGGACACCAGGCGGCGGTGCCGAGCGAAGACGCCCCTGAGCGCGAGGCTGAGGTCGTCCTGCAACGCCTGCAGCTCGCGGTAACGGGCATGGCGGGCCTTGTCGGGCACGCAGCGAGTCGCCTCATTGGTGTCCACGACTCCCTCGGTGAACTCGCCGATGCGCGCCTTGGCGCGGCCTTCCCGCCGCGCAACGCACCACGCGGCCTGCAGCGCGCCGCCCAGCGCCGCGCCTTCGTCCTCGCGCATTCCCACCACCGGCACGCCGAAAACGTCCGCCATGATCTGCCGCCAGGCCCCCGAACGCGCCCCGCCGCCGGTCACGCGGATCTCGCGCGGCCGCACGCCGAGCGCCGCCAGGCGCCGGAGGCCGTAATTCATCCCGAGCGTGACGCCTTCCATCGCGGCGCGCGCCAGCGGGCCACCGCGGAACGAACCCTGCGTGAGCCCGAGCAGCACGCCGGAGCCGTCAGGCACGTTCGGCGTGCGTTCCCCCGCGAGGTAAGGCAGGAGCAGCAGTCCGTCCGCCCCGGGCGCGGACGCCGCGACCGCGGCCTCCAGACCGGCGTGATCGAGGCCGAGCAGCTCCCGCATCCGCTCGGTCACGGTCGTCACGTTCATCGTGCAGAGCAGCGGCAGCCAGCCGCCGGTCGACGAGCAGAACGCCGCGATCTCGCCCTGCGGGTCGACGACCGGCTTCGCGGCATGCGCGTAGATGGTGCCGCTGGTGCCGAAGCTCGCGGAGACGACGCCCGGGGTGACGTTTCCGGTGCCGATCGCGCCCATCATGTTGTCGCCACCGCCCGCCGAGACCACGACCTCCGGAGAAAGGCCGTAACGACGAGCCAGCTCAGGGCGAAGCGTTCCGACGGCTTCATGCGAGTCCGAGAGGGGCGGCAGCCAGTCGGCGAGGTTCGGGTCGATCGCCTCAAGGGCGGCTCGGGACCACCGGCGCGCCCGGACGTCCATCAGCGCCGTGCCGGAAGCGTCGCCGAATTCCATGAAGAACCGGCCGGTGAGGTGGTAATTCAGGTAATCGTGGGGCAGCAACACGTGCCGGAGCCGGCGGTAGTTCGCGGGCTCATGCCGCCGCAGCCAAAGGATCTTCGGCGCCGTGAATCCGGGCAGGACGAGGTTGCCGGTGCGGCGGATCGCCGCCTTGGCCCCGCCCAACCGCCGCGTGATGAGCGCGCACTCAGCGGTCGTGCTGGTATCGCACCACAGTTTCGCCGGCCGGATGACCTCGCCGGCAGCGTCGAGCGGCACGAAGCCGTGCTGCTGACCCGACACACCGATGCCCCGCACACGGGCCCGGTCTACCTTGGCGGCCACCGCGGCGATGACCGTATCGAGCGCCTCGGTCCATTCCCGCGGATGCTGCTCCATGTGCCCGACAGGCAGACCCGCGATCAGGCGGTGCGGGGCGCGGGCCTCGGCCACCACACGGCGAGAATCGAGGTCGAGGATGACCGCCTTGACGCTTTGGGTGCCGGAATCGATGCCGATGAAGAGGGACATGGGGCGAGGATTAACGGTCATCGCCGCAAAACCCTCACGAATCGGCAAGCCGGAGTTCGGGTGTCGCGAAACGGAAGTGCGTGTGACGCCTGCGATGGAAACTCCCAGCGCGCGGTCCACGCTGCTTTGGCCGAGGCATCCTGCCCCTGTCCCACAATGCGCGTTTCGAGCCCTCCGCGACCGCTTGGCTCAGGTCCATGCGCCTCCTGCGCAGTTTGACGGCTGCTTCCCGTCGTGCAGAGGACTTTGCCCCGTGAATTCTCCGCGGCTGCAGCCGCAGCCACATGGGACGGTTCGGTCGTTGTGGCCACGGGTGCTCCCGTGGAATTGTGGGAACTCGATTCCGACGTTCACCTTCCGGATTCGCCCGAATTTTATTCCGTGAATCTTCCGCGGCTGCAGCCGCAGGCACCCTTCAGATCCGCTGAGTAGTCAAGTCCCCGCCCGACCGGCCCCCACGAGGCGAGACGCTCATCCACTAGCTGAGCTCATGGCTGTTAACTCCGCCCTAAGCACCTCTTCCGTGGCCGAGGCATCCTGCCCCGCTCCTAAACTTCCGCGTTTCACTCCATTCGCACCCGTCTCACGTTATCCCCTGCGCTTTCTGCGCCTCTTCGCGGCCGCACCCCCACCCCTCGGCAATCCCTACTTCGTATTGTTATCCTTCACCGTGGTGAGGAACTCCACCGGCGCGAAGTCATCGGTGAGCACGCGGGCGCGCTTCACACGCGCGGCGGGGATTGGCATCACCTCGGACTTGATCTGCGCAAGGTCGAGTCGACCGGCGAAGGCGGGGCGCTGCAGCTTCGCGGGATCAGGCCATTTCGACGGGTCGGTGATCGACGGGGAGGTATACTTCACCGCCATCGCGATGACGTTGCCGCGGCCGTCCACCCCGAGGAGCACGACTTGAGGGAACACCGCCTGGATCGTCCTCAGGTCGGAGAAATAGAGCTCGGTGGTCGCGTGGAGGTTGCTCACAAACACGCCGCGGTCGGTAAGCCGCGCGGCACACTCGCGGTAGAATTCCTCGGTCTTCAGGTGTGGCGGCACCGAGTCGCCCCGAAAAGCGTCGAGGATGATCCAATCCCACCGCTCGCGGTCGCGTTTGATGAACATCCGGCCGTCCATGATCGTCACGGGGGTGTTGGCCGTGGGCGTGAATTTCATGCGCGTGCGGCAGAGCTCGTTGACCATGGGGTCGAGTTCCACCGTATGCAGCAGGGTGTCGGGAAAGGCCGCGGTGAAGAGACGATGAAAGCCTGCCCCGCCGAGCCCCACCATGAGCACGCGGCGGGGATTCGGCTCGATGAAGAGCGCCCCGTACAGGGACTTGGTGTACGCGACCACCAACCGGAGCGGGTCGGAGAGGTCGACAGCCGACTCCAGCGTATCGGCCCCGCGGTAACGCGCCCGCAGCTCCACGATGTCGCCCGTGCGCTGGAGCGTGATGCTGTTGTAGGGCGTGTCGAAACGCTCGACGTAGTCCTGCGCGCGAGCGGCGGCCGCGAGCGCGGTGAGCAGAAGCGGAACCAGGAAAAAGCGGGACGGGATCATGACGCGGCGGCGGGACGAATGAGGCGCAGCAGCACGGCGAGGCTGACAAAGGCCACCACCAGCCAGAGCAGGAGCAACGTGGAGACCGGTAGATGCGGGATCAGGACAAACGCCGTGAGCATCACGCCCGCGATGTTGCCGAGCGTGCTGACCCCATAAACCACGCCTGAAGCCTTGCCCGGCGGCGTACCCCGCGACGCGAGGTACTGCACGCATTGCGGACCGAAGGTGGAGAGCGCGGTCACGGGCAGGAAGAAGATGCCGACGCAGGAAACGGCGATGGCCACCCCGACATCGGCGAACGCAGACTCGATCCCAGCGAGGAGCGAACGACCGAGAAAGGCGACGATACCAAGGGTCGCGACGGCAACGAGCGCGCAGGCGAGGCCGGCGCGCCTGCGAGAAACATCCGGCAGATTGCTGATGATCCCTCCGAGGATCGATCCGGCGGAGAAGGCCGCCAGAAAGGTCGAGATGAGCCACGCCCAGACGACGATGGAGGAGCCAAAGTGCGGGTTGAGGAGCCGGGAAGCCAGCAACTGGAAACCCATGCTCAGGATGCCGAGGACGACGACGACCGCGTGAAAGGCGAGGTGCGACACGATGGGGCCGGAAAGTGCGCGGCGCTCGAGGGGATGTCACCATGAAATCTCCAGTTGTGACCCCGCCCGCATCGCCCGCTTGCGGGCGCTCCGATTACTCCTCTCATTGCCGGCCATGAAACTGATCCCCACGCTTCTCTGCCTCCTCGGACTGCACGTCGCCGCGATCGCTGCCGCCACCGACGAATTTCCCTCCATCAGCCATCAGGAGCTCACCGCGGCGATGGCCTCGAAAACCGTGACGATCATCGACGTCAACGGAACCTCCTCGTTCAAGAGCGGCCGCATCCCCGGCGCAATCGACTACGCCTCCCTCCGCGGCGGCCTGGCGGGCACCCTCCCGAAGGATAAGGCCGCGCTCGTCGTCGCCTATTGCGGCAACGAGAAGTGCAAGGCCTACCGCACCGCGGCGAAGGCCGTCGCTGCCCTCGGCTACACCAACGTCAAACACTACGCCCCCGGCATCGCCGGTTGGCGGGCCTCCGGCGCGAGCATCGAAAAGGGCGCGGAATAACCCGCGCCCCCTCGCCTCAGGCGGGCGTTTCAGGCGACCAGCGGAAGACGACGCTCGTCAGCGGCGGGAGAGAAACCGGCAGCGAGTGGGCAAGGCCGTCCCAAGGACGATCCTCCGCCAAGCGGCCGCCGTCGTTGCCGGCGCCCGTGCCGCCGTAGAAGGCGCTGTTGGTGTTGATGACCTCCCGCCAGTAACCGCCCCGCGGCACGCCGATGCGATGCTCACGGCGGGCGCCGCCGAAGTGGCACACCACCGCGTAGAGGGTACGCTCCTCCGCGTCACAGCGGATGTAGGCGATCACGTTGGCATCGGCGTCCTGGCAACTCAGCCAGCGGAAACCCCGCGGATCGAAATCGTGGCGGGATAGCGCCGGTTCCGAAACGTAGAGCCGGTTGAGGTCGCGCACCAGAAGGCGGATCCCCTCGTGGTCGGGGTACTGGCAGAGGTGCCAATCGAGGCTGCCGGCGTGGTCCCATTCGCGGGACTGGCCGAACTCGGAACCCATGAAGAGCAACTTCTTCCCGGGCCACATCCACGAGTGGGCGTAAAGCGCGCGCAGGTTGGCCGCCTTCTCCGGAATGTGCCATGCGCCCATCTTGTAGAGCATGGACGCCTTCCCGTGCACGACCTCGTCGTGGGAATAAACCGTCACGAACTTCTCGGAGTACTGGTACAGCATCCCGAAGGTGAGGTCCGAGTGGTGATGCCGGCGATGAATGGGCTCCTTGGAGAAGTAGCGCAGGGTGTCGTTCATCAACCCCATGTTCCACTTGTAGTCGAAGCCGAGCCCGCCCTCGGAGGTCGGCCGGCTGATCCCGGCAAACGACGTGCTCTCCTCGGCGATCATCACCGTCCCTGGGTGGTACTGGTGCACGAGGTCGTTCACGCGCCGCAGGAAGTCGATCGCCTCGAGGTTCTCGCGGCCGCCGTGGCGATTCGGCACCCATTGGCCCTCGGGCCGCGAATAATCGAGGTAGAGCATGGAGGCCACCGCGTCGACGCGCAGCCCGTCGAGGTGATACCGGTCCAGCCAAGCCAGCGCGCTCGCGATCAGGAAGCACCGCACTTCGTTGCGGCCGTAATTGAAGATCAGCGTGCCCCAATCCATATGCGCGCCCTGCCGAGGGTCGGCGTGCTCGTACAGGTGCGTGCCGTCGAATTCCGCGAGCGCGAACGCATCCCGCGGGAAATGCGCCGGCACCCAGTCGAGGATCACGCCGATGCCGCGCGCGTGCAGGTGATCGACGAACCACGCGAAGTCCTCCGGCGTGCCGTGCCGATGGGTCGGCGCGAAGAAGCCGGTGACTTGATAGCCCCAGGAGCCGTCGAAGGGATGCTCCGCCAGCGGCATCACCTCCACGTGCGTGAAGCCCATCTCCGTCACATGATCCGCCAGCAGCGGCGCGATTTCACGGTAGGTCAGCGGCCGGTCACCGTCCTCCGGCACCCGGCGCCAAGATCCGAGGTGCACTTCGTAGATCGACATCGGCCGGTCCAGCTTCCCCGCCTCGTCGCGGCGCCGCCGCATCCAGGCGTCGTCCGTCCAGCGGAACGCGCGCGTCCCGCACACGATCGCGGCGTTGTTGGGCGGCCCCTCGAAATAAGTGCCGTAGGGATCGGTCTTCAGCCGCAGGTGCCCGCGCACGTCGCGGAGCTCGAACTTGTACAGTTCGCCCTCCCCCAGCCCAGGCACGAAGAGCTCCCAGACTCCCGACGAACCGAGCGGCCGCATCGGGTGGTACCGGCCGTCCCAGTGATTGAAGTTCCCCACCACCGACACCCGCGTCGCCGCCGGCGCCCACACCGCGAACGACACGCCCTGAACGCCGCCGAGGTCGCGGACGTGCGCTCCCAGCTTCTCATGGACGCGGTGCTCGTTGCCTTCGTTGAAGAGGTAGAGGTCCTGCTCCCCGAGCGTCGGCAGGAAGCAGTACGGGTCGAAGAACTGCCGGATCTCGCCGTTGGCGCGCGTGGCGCGCAGCTGGTAGCGGAACACCCGCTCGCGGCCGGGGATGAAGACCTCGAACAGCCCGTCCTCCGCCACCCGCTCCATCGGGAACGCGACCGCCGGCGACGCCTCGAGGTCAACGACCTCGCAGGCCGCGACCTCCCGCAGGAAGGCCCGGGCCACCACGCCCTTCACGCGGCGACGCGTGATCGGGTGCATCCCGAGGATCGAGTGCGGCGCGGCATGGCGCGCCTCGCGCAGCAGGTTCAGGTCGGATTTGGGCAGGATCACGGCGGCGGTTTCCGGTGCGCACCGTGCGGCAGGCACCGGATGGCGTCTAGCCCGCATTCACGGGGAAACCCGCGGCCGTCCCTCGAGGAAACCCTCAGCGGCTCTGCAAATGGTGCTTGTTCAGGCCGGCCTTGCGGCAGGCGTCCCAGACGAAGGTCAGCCGCTCCAGCGTCGCCTTTTCGTCGGACCGGATGAGCACCGGGATGTCCTTGTCGACGTTCTTCACCTGCGCGAGCACGCCGGGCAGCTCGGCGTCGGAGACCGCCTTGCCGTTGAAGGTGAGCGCGCCGTCCTTCGCGATGCCGATGGTGACGCTGCCGCGGAACTCGTTCTTTCCCGCGGTCTCCACCTTGGGGAGGGTGATGTTGAGCGTCGCGGCCGACTTGAACTGCATCGTGACGAACGCGAAGAAGATCAGCATCACGAGCACGTCGATCAGCGGCACGAGGTTCATCTCGGGCCGCTTGCGCCGCTTGTGGGCGAGCAGGCTCATTGCGGGCCGGGCTTGCGCTGCAGGATGCGCTCGAGGAGCACGTCGAGCTGCGCCGCGTAGTTCTCGATCTTGCGCTGCAGGTAGCCGCTGCCGACCAGCGAGGGAATCGCGATGCAGAGGCCGATCACCGTCGCGGAAAGCGCCAGCGCCACGCCTTTGGTGAACGCCACGGGGTCGGGCAGACCGGTGTCGGGCGAGATCTGCGAGAACACCTGCAGGAGGCCGGTGACCGTGCCGGTGAGGCCGATCAGCGGCGCTGCGGCATAGATGACGTCCAGGTACGGGATGCCGCGCTCCATGCGGTTGACCTCCAGCCGCGCGAACGCCTTCACCGCACCTTCGTCGTTCTTATGCTGCTCGGCGAATTCGACGATCCGCGCCAAAACGGTGTGCTTGCCGCCCACCAGCGGGCGGCCTTCCACCACGGCGTCGGCGAGGTCCTGCGGCATGACCGCCGCACGCCGGAGGGCGTAGGCGCGCTCGCAGATGATGAACACCGCGGCGGCCGAGCAGATCCCCAGCGGGTAGATCAGCACGCCGGCACCCTTGAAGACCTCGATCATGGCGAAAAACATGGGTTTAGGATGAACCTGAGCGCGTGAGACGGTCCCGCGAGGGAAAAGTTCAACAAACCTTCCGACAATCGGCGCTCAGGCCGCGAGATAGGGCAAGGCCCCGGCCCGGGACTTCACCGCCGGTACGCCGTCGAGGAGTTCCCCGATCGCGTCCCAACGGCCGTTCACGAGCGCGTCGCGCGCGGCCGGCCGGACCTCGGCGCGGACGCTGCGGCCGCCGAAGCGGACCTCCTGCTTCGCGACGTCGAGCACGACCTCGAGCCCGGAGTTGGCCTCGATCGCCGCGGCGATAGCCGCGATGTCCGCCCGCGAGGCGGTGGCGCACGGGATGCCGAGCGTCGTGCAGTTGCCGAAGAAGATCTCGGCGAAGTTCTCGGCGATGACCGCGCGGAAGCCGTGCTTCTGGATCGCCTGCGGGGCGTGCTCGCGGGACGAACCGCAGCCGAAGTTGGCGCCGGAGAGCAGGATCGTGGCGCCCTTGAACCGCGGATCGTTGAGCGGGTGCGGCTTCTCGGTGCCGTCGGCGTTCTTCCGGACGTCGTGGAAGAGGAATTCCCCGAGGCCGTCGAAGGTGACGCACTTCATGAAGCGCGCCGGAATGATGCGGTCGGTGTCGATGTCGTTGCCGGGCACCTGGACGGCGCGGCCGGAGACGGAGGAGATCTTGGCGAGGGCCATGGCGGGAGGGGATCAGCGGTTGACGGCGAAGACCTCGCGGGCGTCGGCGACGGCGCCCGTGACGGCGGCGGCCGCGACCATGAGGGGGCTCATGAGGAGGGTGCGGCCGGTGGGGCTGCCCTGCCGGCCCTTGAAGTTGCGGTTGGAGGAACTCGCGCAGAGCTGGTCGCCGACGAGCTTGTCGGGGTTCATCGCGAGGCACATCGAGCAACCGGCCGCGCGCCACTCGAAGCCGGCCTCGGCGAGGACCTTGTCGATCCCGAGCTTCTCGCATTGGAGGGCGACGATCTGGGAGCCGGGAACGGCGATGGCCTTGACCCCGGGAGCGACGCGGCGGCCGCGGACGAAACGGGCCACCTCCTGGAAGTCGCTCAGGCGGCCGTTGGTGCAGGAACCGATGAAGGCGACGTCGATGCGCGTGCCCTTGATGGCAGCGCCCGGGCGCAGCTTCATGTAGGCGAGGGCCTCCTCGATCGAGGCGCGCTCGTCGGCCGCGGTGGCCCGAGCGGGATCGGGCACGGTCTCGTCGATCGAGATGCCCTGCCCGGGGTTGATGCCCCACGTGACGGTCGGCGCGATCGAAGCGCCGTCGATGTTGACCACGTCGTCGTAAGGACAGCCGGGGTCGCTCGCGAAGCTCTTCCAGCGGGCGACGGCCTCGTCCCAAGCCGCACCGGACGGCGAGTACGGGCGGCCCTTGAGGTAGGCGAAAGTGGTCTGGTCGGGGTTGACGTAGCCCGCGCGCGCGCCGCCCTCGATCGACATGTTGCACACGGTCATGCGCTCCTCCATCGAGAAGCGGTCGAAGACCTCGCCGCCGTACTCGTAGGCGAAGCCGGTGCCGCCGTTGACCCCGAGCACCCGAATGATGTGGAGAATAACGTCCTTGGCGTAGACGCCCGGGCGCAGGCGGCCGTTGACGTTGATGCGGCGGACCTTGAGGCGGCCGAGCGCCATGGTCTGTGTGGCGAGCACGTCGCGGATCTGGGTGGTGCCGATGCCGAAGGCGACGGCGCCGAACGCCCCGTGGGTGCTGGTGTGGGAGTCACCGCACGCGATCGTGGTGCCGGGCTGGGTGATGCCCTGCTCGGGACCGACGATGTGCACGATGCCCTGCTTACCGGTGGCGCGGTCGAAGAAGGTGATGCCGAACTCGGCGCAATTGCGGCGGAGCTCGTCCATCATGGCCTGCGCCAGCGGGTCGCGGTACGGCTCGACGAGCTGGTCGGTGGGCACGATGTGGTCGACCGTCGCGAAGGTGCGGTGCGGCATGGCGACCTTCAGGCCGAGGTCGCGCAGCATGCCGAACGCCTGCGGGCTGGTGACCTCGTGGATGAGGTGGGTGCCGATCAGCAGCTGGGTCTGGCCGTTGGCGAGCGTGCGCACGGCATGGGCCTCCCAGACTTTCTCGAAGAGGGACTTGGGCGTGGTCATGAGGAAAAGGACCCAGACTCTACCATCCGCTTGTCATACCCGGAAGTACTCTTTTAGGACTCTGTGATGCCGGCCGAGCATCACATGCCGTTCACCCTCCGCCAGCTCGCGTACTTCCGCGAGGTGGCCCGGAGGCTGCATTTCCGCCGCGCGGCCGAGGCGCTCGCCATCGCCCAGCCGGCCCTGAGCCGCGCCGTGGCGCAGCTCGAGTCCGACCTCGGCGCCGACCTGCTCCGCCGCACCCGCCGTGGCGTCGAGCTCACGCCGGCCGGACGGCTTCTCCTCGAGCGCAGCGAGCCGCTCCTCCGCGGCCTCGCCGCCCTGCCCGCCGACCTGCGCGCGCTGGCCGGAGGCCAGGTTGGCCACCTGCGCGTCGGCTTCACCGGCCTCGCCATGGCCACCGTCCTGCCCGGCCTGCTGCACGGGTTCCACGCCGCCCATCCCGGGATCCGGCTGGAGCTCACGGAAATGCCCACTTCCGCGCAGCTCACCGCCCTGCTGGCCGGCGAGCTGGCCTGCGGTTTCTTCCACCCCGACGCCCCTTCCCCGGGCATCGAGACGCGCCTCCTGCTCCGCGAACGCAACGGGATCCTGCTCTCGGCAGCCGATGCCCTCGCCCGCCGCCGCACCCTGCGGCTGCGCGAATTGGCCGAGACACCGTTCGTGCTCTTTCCCCGCCAGCACAATCCGGGCTTCTACGACCGGATCCTCGCTTCATTCGCCGCGGCCGGGGTCACGCCGAAGATCACCGAGGAAGTCTGGCCGCGGGCCAACGGCATCGGCTTGGTGCGCGCCGGCCTCGGCGCGACGTTCATGACGCCGTCGGAAAGCCGCCACCTGCCACCGGAGGTCGTGTGCCGGCGCCTGCTCGGGCCCGCCCCCGAGAGCCGGCTGGTCCTCGGATGGAAACCCACCCCTGACCTGGAGCCCACGCTGGCGGCCTTCCTAGCTGTCGCAGCGAAGCGTCCGGCGGAGCGACAAGTTACCTCCGCAGCCGCATCGTCGTGATCCGCGGCGCTTTTCTGCTTGCGCCACCTCTTCGGCTGGGACTCCCTCGCCACCCCGTCGACAAGGCGGGTCTTGAACTGAATGTCGGGGCGTAGCTTAGCCTGGTAGAGCGCTACGTTCGGGACGTAGAGGTCGTGAGTTCGAATCTCACCGCCCCGACCATTTCAGACCGAAGATCAACCCTCCTACGGGTTTTCGCGCTTCTTCTTCCGCCCCGTGCGGCCCGCCGACTTAGCGGCCTCACCCCAACTCGCGTCGACGACCGGGACCTGTGCGGCCATCGCCCGTTGCACCGCCCGCACCTCGGGTCGACCTGCCAGATTCGTCCATTCATGTGGATCGTTCACCGAATCGTAGAGCTCTTCCTGGCCGTCCGCGTAGCGAAGGTAGCGCCAACGCGAGCCGGTGATGGCATAGTTACCGGCGTCGAAGGTGGTGACGACGTGACGATCAGACGCGCCGGCAGGATTCCGGAGGAGTGGCCCCAGCGATTCGCCCGCGAGCCCCGGACGCGGCGTCAACCCGCATACGTCGATCAGGGTCGGGTAGAGGTCTATCAGTCCGACCGGGGCGGCGCAGATCGCACCGCGCGGAAAGGCCGCAGTCGCGCCCTCCTGCGGCGTCGCCACGATCAACGGCACCCGCGTGGAACGCTGCCAGCCGGTCCACTTGCCCCAGTGCTCCTTTTCGCCGAGATGCCAGCCATGATCCCCCCAAAGGACGATCACCGTATTACCGGCGGCAGGACCTTCGTCGATCGCCGCCAGCAGCTTGCCGACCTGAGCGTCGATGAAGGAGACGCAGGCCAGGTAAGCAGTCACAGCAGCCTTCCACTGGCCGTGCTTCACGACGGAGGCATGCGAGCCCGCGGTGACGGGATCGCGGGCCCACCGGCGCCCCGTGTCACTCAGGTCATCCAGGTCGTCGGCTCTGACAACGGGTAGCTGGATATCGAGGCCTTCATAGAGGTCGAAATACTTTCGCGGGGCGAACAGCGGGATGTGGGGACGGTAGAAACCCACGGCGAGGAACCACGGTTGCGCGGGCGTACGCGCCTGCTCGCGGATCCGCTGCACCGCCCAGTCGGCGATCTGACCGTCGCCCATATCAGCATCCTCAACGTCAAGCGGCCCCCAGTCGAAGGACTCCCCGTTGGGCGAGGCAGCGGCGCGGTCACTCGGCATCCGGTTGAGCGGGAGCACGATTGGGCGACCCTTAAGGACCGTATGGTGCTGCGGATTGGCCGAACCCTTGGAAGGCAGCTCCCCGGCGGTGTAACTGGTCGCCTCAGGAGTGAAGGGGCTCCAGCGCTGCTCCGGGTAGAATTCGCTCTCAGCGAAGCCCGTCCCCTTCTGGTGGAGAAGCTTCCCGGTTCCGAAGGTGCGGTAGCCGGCCCGCTGAAAGTGCTGGGGTAGCAGGACCAGATCGGGCCTCGCCGTGCGGATGGCGCCCCCGTCGTTGGCCAGTACGCCGGTCTGGAAGGGCTGCAGGCCGCTGAACACCGCTGCGCGCGACGGATTGCAGAGCGGCGCGGCGCAGTGGGCGTTGGAGAACGTGACGCCGCGCCGGGCGAGGCGGTCAAGGTGCGGCGTCTTAACCTGCGGATGGCCCTTCAGTGGTCCGATCCAATCGTTCAGGTCGTCGACCGCGATGAAGAGGACGTTCGGGGGCACGGACTGGACGGGCGCGGCGGCGCGGACGAAGCCGACGACGGCCAGCAGGATCAAAACGGCGGCGGAGCGTCGCCAAACGGGAAAATTCATGGGAAAAGGGTGGCGATGAAAGGGATGCAGGCTGAACCCGCAACGGCGGAGGATTGCCCTTTCCCACCGATTTGACCGGGAGCGGGGCGGGGAACGGTGGACGCGATTGCCAGGGCTCATCTCTAAAATCAGGACCGATCAGCTGCCGAAGGCTAAGATGACCGGAGACCTACGGCCAGTTTCCGCTCGGCAGTTCTGCTGCTGCTCACTTATCACCTCCGATAACGATCCCCGCCTCACCTCACCAACCCGCCACTCCTTCGCCACGTTCCCTTTACCCGCCATGTCCCAGCTTACGATCAAGGACGAGTCCCAGCGCGAGATCCTCGGCATCTTCCAGCGCACCGGTGCGCTACTCAGCGGCCACTTCGTGCTGCGCTCCGGCCTGCACAGCGCGCACTACTTTCAATGCGCGCAGGTGTGCCAGCGGATGGACGCCGTGGAGCGCCTCGCCGAGTTGCTGGTCGCGAAGCTCCGCGCCTCGGGCGTCGCGTTCCAGACCGTGCTCGCCCCGGCGATGGGCGGTCTCGTGATCGGCCAGGAGGTCGCGCGGCAGGCCAAGGCGCGCTTCATCTTCGCGGAAAAGGAAAACAACGCGCTCGTGCTACGGCGCGGTTTCACGATGGCGCCGGGCGAGCCCGTGCTGATCGTCGAAGACGTCGTCACGCGTGGCGGCCGTGTCGTTGAGTGCCTAGACATCATCCGCAAGGCCGGGGGCAAGGCCGCCGGCATCGCCATGCTGGTCGACCGCAGCGCCGGTACGACCAAGTTCGAGGTTCCGGCCTTGTCCCTGCTCGAGCTGAGCTTCCCCACCTACGCCGCCGACGCCCTGCCGCCGGAGCTCGCGGCGCTGCCGGTCCAAAAACCGGGCAGCTGAACCGCCCTGCAGCGTTCAGCGCACGTTCACCACGACGTAGCGTACCCCGCGTCCGTCGAAAACCGCGACGAGGTTTCGGCCCAGCCGGACGCGCTCACGGGCCGACTTGAGGTCGGGCACCGGACCGCGATTGACCTCCAGGATCACCTGACCCTTCGCCAGCCGGTCCCGATGCGGCGAATCCTCGGCCACCCGCGTGATGACCAGGCCGGAAATGCGCGGGTCGTTCAGGCCCAACCGGCGGCGGGCATCAGGTGAGAGCGGCGCGACATCGACGCCCGCGAAAAGTTCATCCGGATTCTCGACCACGCGCCCCAGGGTGACCTTGAGATCGCGCGACTTGCCGTCGCGCATGATGCGGAGCTTCGCCTCTGAACCAGGCAAGGTCTGTGCGACGAGCAGCCGCAGCTCCTCCCATGAGTTCACCGTCTGGCCGTTGAGAGCGACCACCACGTCGGACCGGCGCAGCCCGGCTTCATCCGCCGGGCTGCCGGGCTCGATCTCGGTGACGACCATTCCGCGGGCGTCGCGCTTGAGGCCGAGTTGTTCAGCGAGATCGGCGGTGAGGGCGTCGCCCCCCGTCACCCCGATGAACCCGCGGGCCACCGCGCCGGTCTCCACGAGGCTGTTCATGATGAACCGCGCGAGGTTGACCGGAATGGCGAAGCCGATGCCGACGCTGCCGCGCGACGGCGTGATGATGGCGCTATTGATGCCTATGAGCCGGCCGCGCGCATCGACGAGGGCACCGCCGGAATTGCCCATGTTGATCGCGGCATCGGTCTGGATGAAATCCTCGTAGCCCGAGACATTCTCGAGGAGCCCCAGCTTGCTGCGCCCCTTGGCAGAGATGATTCCCATCGTGACCGTCTGGCCGACGCCGAGGGGATTACCGACGGCGAAGACGACGTCACCCACGCGCAGCTTGTCGCTGTCGGCGAGCGGGAGCGTCGGCAGCCCCTCTCCGTCGATCTTCAGCACCGCAACGTCGGTCTTGGGATCGGTTCCGACGACCTTGGCCATGAAGTCGCGGTCGTCGGCCAGGGTAACCTTGAGCTCGTCGGCGCCCTCGACGACGTGGTTGTTGGTGAGGATGTAGCCGTCGGCCGTGACGATCACGCCGGAGCCGAGCCCCTCCTGCCGGCTCTCGCGCTCCTGGTCGGGGATGTTGCCGAAGAATTGCCGAAAGAACGGGTTGATCGCGATCCGCTCCTTGATGATCTTCGTCGAGTAAACCGAGACGACGGCGCGCTGGGCGGGCTCGAGCACGTCGGCGTAGCTGCGCACCCGGCCGGCAGAGTCACTTCCGGCTCCGAGGTCGCTGGTGTCGAGCGTGACCTCGGGCGGACGTCCCTTCGGGGGCTCGCGGCGGGAATCGCGGGGAGAAGCGGCCGATAAGGAGAGCGAGCCGCAGGCGAGCAGGACGAGGACCGGGCGGAGCAACGGGCACTTCATGCCCGGAACGGTGAGCGTAGGCCCACCCATCCGCAACCCGGCGGCGGAGCGCCGGCAAGGTCAGAAGCCCTTGACGCGGAAGAGGCCCGTGACGCTCTCGTTGCTGTTGATACGCTGAATGGCCTTGCCGAGCAGCGAGGCGATGCTGAGCACGGTCACGGGCAAGCCGCGGGTGTCGATCGGGGTGGAGTTCGTCGTGATGAGCTCGTCGATCGGCCCGCCGCGCAGGCGTTCCACGGCAACATCGTTGAGGATGCAGTGGCTGACGGCCGCGCGGATGCTGCGGGCACCGTGGGCGCGAAGGATCTTGGCGGCAGCGCAAAGCGTGCCGGCCGTCTCGGTGATGTCGTCGACCAGCAGGACGTCGCACCCCTCGACATCACCGACCACGTTGATGGCCTCGACGGTGGTGGCGCTCTTGCGCTTCTTGGCGACCAGGGCGAGACCGGCGCCGAGCACATCGGCGTAGGCGGCGGCCATCTTCATGCCGCCGACATCGGGCGAGCAGACCACGAGTTTCTCGGGCTTCGAACGGGAAAGGTGCTCGAAGAAGACCGGCGAGGCGTAGAGGTGGTCGACCGGGATGTCGAAGAACCCCTGGATCTGCTGGCTGTGCAGGTCCATCGTGAGCATGCGGTTTGCGCCCGCGGCCACGATGAGGTTGGCGACGAGCTTGGCCGTGATCGGCACGCGGGGCTGATCCTTGCGGTCCTGGCGGGCGTAGCCGTAGAACGGCAGCACGGCCGTGATGCGCTGCGCCGAGGCGCGCCGCGCGGCGTCGATCATGATCAGGAGCTCGACGAGGTGATGGTTCGTCGGCGGACAGGTCGACTGGATGATGAAGACATCATGCCCGCGGATGTTCTCGTTGATCTTAACGAACGTCTCCCCGTCGGGGAAACTGGTGACCGTGGCCTCTCCCAGCGGCTCCCCGATCGACCGGCAGATCTCCTCCGCCAGTACGCGATTTGAATTCCCGGAGAAGATCTTGAGCCGAGAGTCGGTCATGGGGCCGGCATCTTGCGGTCGGTCCCCTCGGGAGAAAGCTTTTTCAGATCGGCGATCACCGCTTCCAGCGCATCCACGCGACGGAATAGGTCGGGCAGGCGCTCCCGGAGCACCGCGATCCGGCGCTCGAGCATGTAGGGCAACGCCGGGCTGCCGTTGACGAAAGCACCGGCGTCGACGTCCGCCGTGACCGCCGCGCCCCCTCCGACCTTCGCCCCCCGGCCAAGGTTGATATGGCCGGCCACCCCGGCCTGACCGCCGAGCACCACGTAGTCCCCGAGCGACGTGCTACCGGAGATCCCGACATGGGCGCACAGAATGCAGTGCCGGCCGATGCGGACGTTGTGGGCGACCTGCACCAAGTTATCGATCTTGGTGCCCTCCCCGACCGTCGTGCGCCCGAAGCGGGCGCGGTCCAGTGTGCTGTTGGCCCCGATCTCTACGTCGTCGCCCACCTCGACGTTCCCCACCTGCGGCACTTTCTCGTGCCGCCCAGCCACGAATTCATACCCAAAGCCGTCCGACCCCACGACGACGCCGGGGTGAAGCCGCACGCGGCGACCGACCACGCACTCCGCGGTCACGACGACCCCCGGCATCAACCAGGATTCGTCTCCGACTAACGCGCCGTGACCGAGGAAGATCTGCGCCTGCAAATGGGCGCGCTCGCCGACCACGGCGCCGGACTCGACCACGCAGAGCGGCCCCACGGTGGCTGAGGCGGCCACCCGGGCGCCCGGGCTGATGACAGCGCTCGGGTGGATTCCGGGCGCGGGCCGGGGCCAGAGGCGCTGCTCGATCCGGGCGCAGACCCTAGCGAGGGCCACGGACGGGTTGTCGACCAGCAGGAAAAGCTGCCCGGCCGCAGGCTGGCCGGCGTGGTCAGCCGGCAGCAGGACCACACTCGCCTTCGTCGCGGCGACCTCGGCCTTGTAACGGGGATTGCCGAGGAAGCTGAGATCGCCGGCCTTGGCCTCCGCGAGGGCCGCGATGCCGCGAATGCGCTCATCCGATGCGCCGCGACGTTCGCGAGCGCCGGTGATCTCGGTCAGTTCCGCCGCGGAAAACTCGAACTGCATGGGCGCAGCGTGGGACTTTGCCGCCGCCGCGCAATTCCGCAGACGGTCGCGTGGGGACGGAAACAAAAAGGCCCCGCGTTTCAGGCGGGGCCGATTTTTTGAAATTCAGCGCTGACGCGGCGTCACTTCTTGGGCGAGACGCCCGGAACGGTGATCGGAGCCGAGGGGGCGGCGGGCGCCGGGGCCGCAGCGGGGGCCGCAGCCGGAGCGGCGGCGGCCGCGGGACGGTCCTTGTTGATCTCCTTCATGACGTCGTCGGTGATGTCATACGCGGCGTCGGAGTAGACCACGTTGGAGATCCCGATCGCGGTGGGACCGGCCTTGTCGACGACCAGCGTGGTTCCCTTACGCTTGGCGACGTCGCCGACGAGCTTGGTGATTTCCTCGAGCATGAGGGCGCGGAAGGTGTTGAGGCGCTGGCCGAGGGAGTTGCGAGTGTTCTGAATGAAGGTCTGGACCTCGCGCTGCTTGTTTTGGATGGCCTCGAGCTTCTTCTGAGCCTCGTTCTGGGCCTTGGACTTGGCCTCGGCCGAAAGCGCGGGGCTGTTTGCCTGCTCATTGAGGGTCTTGTACTCCTCGACGAGGGCGT